>ENA-OWZV01000276-OWZV01000276.1-human-gut-metagenome-genome-assembly--contig:-NODE-276-length-13367-cov-17.031475_pt1 | contig 13367 bp, 8 predicted proteins | sample MGYA00249264_ERZ652123 | MGnify/ENA primary metagenome ERZ652123 (study PRJEB26925, sample SAMN05827256) | human gut metagenome | biome: ENVO:2100002; feature: ENVO:00000062; material: ENVO:00002003... | reverse complement strand
GAATCACGGCTTCCTTATCTTTTAAAGTAACTTCAACTTGCTCGCCATCTTTAATATCAAGATCTTCCATGATGGCGTCTGGGATGACGACGTGATGTGTTTCTTTAGCCAATGTTTGCTCACTCCAAAGATGTTTCTATGTGATGGTGTCTAGGGTCTTACTTTAGCACATTTGGGTGGTGGACATATATACAATGTGATAGTGAATAAACCGCGCGTTAGAAAAGTTTTTATTGTGTTGAAGCTTTCAATAACTGCATAGATATATTTTTAATGCCTATACATGTTGATGTTCGAGACTGTCACAGATATATTTAATCAAGTAAGTTACCAGTCGGCTCTTAAACTGAAAGGTGGCAAAAGATGAGTGATCTGTGGGGAATGGGTGGCGCGAATAATGCGATTGGTTTAGATCATCAGGATAACGCGGCAATTGCGATGGTCTTTAAGGCTTTGGATGACCCTGATTTTCAAAAGTTGACGGTGGAACACAAGAATGATTTTGAGCTTGTATACAACGATCATATTGTCTCTGTGCAAGTCAAAGGTTACATGCTTGGTCTTGCGGAAATGGGACGGCTTGTTGCAAAAGCGCCTGAAGGCCGATCAAGATATGTCTTGCTAGCAGATAGTTACGGCAATGCTCGTAGTTTCATTAATGTTTTTAACACTTTTCTTGAAAATCCCGAAGATTACATGGAATTCGAGGATGAGGTTTGTTCAAAATTGAACCTTGAAAGAGACGCAAGTGATTTTTCCAAAGCGATGTTATTTCGTTTTGAAGAATTTTCACAACTAAGTGGAGAGCAACTGGCTCTTTCAGAAATCTCTAAGTGGGCGGCTAGAACAAATCGGCAATGTGATTCTGTTAAAGTCATGGCAGCACTCAAGTTACCATTTCTTGAGAAGAGAAAAGTTCGAGGAACAATCAGTAAGAAGCAAATCATCAAAATTTCAGATGACAATAGAGTGGTGCCCTCATACGCAATCAATCGCGATGAAGAAGACAACTTAGGATTTTTTGTTGACTTAGATGCCTATGTTAAGTCTCTTATCGAAGATACAGCTCATAATTCCTTCATGGTCAGTGAGCTCCAGCAATTTCGTCGTTTAGTTCGAGAGGGGTCACCAGACGCATTGCCATTAGCAAGTCAACTGTCCGAGGAAAACTCGCGATATTTTTGGCTTAAGATGAGCATGTGCGTCATTGCTCGGGAAAAGGTTTTATTAGGTAAGTCAACACCTGAACCGAGCTGTGAATTTGAACGACTCGTATTGGCAAGGGTCACAGCTATCAATGAAAAATGGAGAGAGGCTCTTGAAACTCTTGAAAGTCTTGATAGTGAGAGCTTATATACAAATGTAAACTTTATTAAGGGAGTTTGCTGTTTAAATATTGAGGAGTTTGAATTAGCCAAAAAGTTTTTTCTTGAGGCTCTTACAAAAGGCAATTCATACTTAAAGGCTCACATTTATTGTCATTTATTTAAAATTCAGCAGATTCTTTCTCCATCCACTTTAAGCATGAAATACTTGGACTTAGCAGAAGCGCAACTTAAAAAGTTTCCACCTGCTACTTTACTTAAGATTCGGCACTATGACTCTTTGGGACAGTTTGAAAATGTGCTCAGCCGTTATGATGAACTGGAAATACAGAAATTGATGGTTGAGAAGCAGTTTTCTATTTATCCGCTAATACTTATTGCAGAACAACAAACTCATGATGTGCGATTGCGTCAAGATATGTTTAACTTTTTGAATTTAGTTGCTCAGTTGCCAAAAATGCGTGATTGTAGGTCTGCAATAATTTATGTTAATAACGAGATGGTTCAATTCTTTGTTATTCAATTTGAAAAAAATCGTCTGTCGTTATCCTTGGGTGACGATCATGTCACTATTTCAACAGATGACAATAAAGTGAGTGGGGTTAGCATACAAGTACCTGCCAAAGAAACCGTTTTAAGATTGCCATTTACCCCAGAAGGGGAGAAGATATTCCGAGAGAGGGGGAAAATGCCAACTCAGCAAGAACGGAATGATATTTTTACTTCAAAACAATTTCAGAAGAAGTTCGGATATCCAACAATCTATACGGAATGTTCTGCCGAAGAATACTCTAGGTTACAAAATACAGAAGGTTTCATGCTTAATCATAATCGGGTAGATGAGTTGGAGTACGTGACGATCTTGCCAGATAAATTGGATGTAGAGATAAATTTCGCTCTATATGCAGAGCATGCGACAATTTATGTTCGTATAGGTAGTTATGGCATAAACATCAGTCTTGATAAGATTGGCGAGGCGACCCGGCTTTTCGCGATCAAGTTAAGAGATTCGTCGATTGACTCAGTGATATTTCGTGCCATTACGCCAGGAAAAAAGAAAAGCCTATTATTCTATGTTCCAAAGGCAAAGTGTCAGCTCATTGAGCACTGAGATTTTAGATGGTGCTTTAAACCAACAATCTTGGTATGATGTGGATGCAACTCGGGTTTGTTGGCCTACTTGGACTTGATGATGGAGGTGCCTGTGATGGTAGAATCAGAACACGCCGTAAGATACGCAGAGTATTTAGACATGCTTAATATGACCTATTCACAAGCGGTCGATTACTTGCTAAAAAAGTATGGACCGGGCCGTGACGACTATTTTCGAGAGAAATCTTATCAACGTTTTCTAGCAGGTGAGATTAAGTCTATCGCTAAGGGAAAGTATGCTAGAAGCTCAGAGGGACTCTATACGCACCATGTTGACGAAAATCACGCAGAGAACCTAGGTAATCTTAAATTTATTCGCCATTATCAATATCCTTTTAGTATGCAACAGCGGAATAGGCTGGTATATGCGGATTTAATCGAGCATCTGATCTTGCACGCAATCATTGTCAAGGAGACAGACGGACGCTTTGGTGATCAGGGATACAGTGTCTTCTTAGCGCCAATGGTCAGAGATTGGTATGCGAAAAGCATAATACCGGGTCCTGATTGGATGAAAGTCGCGTATCAACGATCCTTTTTAACGAAAGAAGAGACAGAGAAACTCCTAAAACGAATTGATCAAGGTCCACGAGCAAATGTGGTTCGGCATATTAGGATCTAACCATTCTTAACAGAATGAATAAGCGGCGCCTTTCATGGTCAGCATGAAAAGGGTGTCGCTTTATTTGTGTTTATAGGGAGAAATCAGAGATTCAAAAAAAGTTTAAGGGGCAATATTTGGGCGTCCATCATCGTACCCCGCTGGACGAGACATGTTGGATGCCTCATAATGAAGAGAGTTATATTTACGCTGGAACAAAGCGTTAATGATCCAATAATCTCCATGTCTAGACTGGGGGTTAAATGATTTGGTACGAGCCAGTGTTACAAAGGTTCGTCGGTGATTTGTCGAATAGAGAGCAGATTTGGATTTGTTGTATTTGTTAATAAGAGAGTTCAACATTCCAGATGGCTTAATAATTTCGGCAATGACAACAGGAGGAGTCAAGAATGGGTGCAACACTTGAATCTACATTTGAAAAGCGATTAATTGAACAGTTGACGAGGGGAATTTCGCAATGGACGTATCGTCAGGATCTAAAGACAGAGGAGGATTTGTGGCGTAATTTTCGGCAAAAGATCGAGCAAAATAATGTTGCTGTGTTGGACGGACATCCTCTGACAGAACAAGAATTTCGTCAAATTCAGAATCAGCTTCAATTTGGTACGTTTTATGATGCCGCTAAGTGGTTGGCTGGCGAAAATGGTGTGGCCAAAGTTCAAGTGCAACGTGAAGATGCCACGCTAGGAACGGTTCGACTAGAAGTTGTTCGTCGGGAAGATGTAGCTGGTGGTACTTCTTCCTACGAGGTTGTTAATCAGATCGAAATGCCCAAAGTGTTTGCTGACTACCAGAATCGTCGGTTTGATGTCTCACTTTTGATCAATGGGTTACCGTTAATTCATATTGAACTCAAGAATGCTGATCACTCTTACATGGATGCTTTTCGTCAAATTAAAAAATATCTGAGTGACGGTATGTTTAATGGCATCTATTCAGTTGTTCAAATGTTCGTTGTCAGTGACCCGTACCACACACGTTATATTGCGCCGGCTTCAGGCACCAAGATGAACGAGCGCTTCTTAACCAACTGGGTCGATGAGCATAATCAACCTGTAGAGACGCTGACTGATTTTACGGATCAGGTACTCTCGATTCCACAAGCACATAAGATGGTTACCCAATATACCGTGATTGATTCGATTCGTAAGTCCTTAATTTTGCTGCGGCCTTATCAGATTCATGCGATCGAGCGAGTTCGTGAAGCGACAAAACATCAGGTCTCCGGATACGTCTGGCATACCACAGGATCGGGAAAAACGCTGACGGCGTACAAAGTTGCGCGCAATTTATTGCAGATTCCAAGTATTGATAAGACGATCTTTATTGTTGATCGAGTCGACCTAGACCAGCAAACTACAAGCTCTTTCATGGCTTACGCTGAAAACGATACGATTGATATTGATGAGACTGAACACGTTCGCGATCTTATTAAGAAACTAAAAAGTACAGACCGCACTGTCATTGTCACGACGATTCAAAAACTTAACTTTGTCATGCGTCGGTTTGCGGATAAGCAAGGCACACGAGACTATGAGCGATTGACAAAGTTAAAGATTGCTTTTGTTGTTGACGAGTGTCATCGTGCTGTATCCGCTAGGAAACAGTGGGAGATCAACGGTTTCTTTCATAATGCACTTTGGTATGGCTTTACTGGCACACCCATTTTTGAGCAGAATGCGCGTCCTGAAGAGGGAAATCTGCCGCGAACGACTGCGGAGCAATATGGTGAGCGCTTGCATGAATACACGGTCAAAGAAGCCATTCATGATGGAGCTGTCCTAGGTTTTCAAGTGGAGTACACTAACACGATTCGGGATGATCAGCTTACTGAGCTAGTTGCGAAGCGAGCGAATAAGTCACTTGCCGAAGTGGCCAAGATGGATTCTGTTGAGATGGAGAAGAACTTACTTCCTTCTGACTATCTGAACAAAAAACATATGTGGAAAGTGGTTGAAAGCATCGTCAACCGTTCACAAAGAAAGCTAGGGCTGTATAATGGGCGCGGCAACTCTTACACTGCGTTGTTAACAACGAGTTCAATTTCGCAGGCGCAGAGATATTACGACTTGTTCAAAGAATTAAACGCCGGTAAAGCACCATTCACGATCAGCAAAGCAACTAAAGAGCGACTACCTGACTTTCCAAAGATCGCCATTACCTATTCGGTTACTGAAAACGACGTTAACTCAACTTTGAATCAAGACGCAATGAGAAAAGCTATTCGTGACTATAACGAGATGTTTGGTACGAGTTATAGTTTGGAAAATATTCGCCAATATAATGCCAATATCAATGATCGGCTGGCACGAAAACAAGCCCGTTACCTCTCTCGCGAGGAACAGCTTGACATTGTCATCGTGGTTGATCGTCTATTGACAGGATTTGATGCGCCTTGCCTATCGACATTGTTTATTGACCGTCCGCCAATGCAGCCGCAGAACATTATTCAGGCTTTTTCAAGAACTAACCGAATTTTTGACAAAAACAAGCAATATGGACAAATTGTTGTCTATCAACTTCCGCATACCTTTGCCAAAGCAGTCGAAGAAGCATTAATTCTCTATTCAAATGGCGGAGAAAATGAAATTCTCGCTCCTGAGTGGAAAGTAGCTCACAATCGGCTAAAAAAAGCGGCCGCAAGTTTGAAGAAGTTCACACTTGATCCTTCTGGGCCACCTATCAATGAGCTACCAGATGCGACTTTGAAGCAATTTGCCAAGGCATTTCAAGGTTTTGATAAGGGGCTGGCGGCAGCGCAGGTATATACAGAATATGACTCTGACGGCATTAAAGAAGAACTTGCTATTGATGATAAAGACATCGAAGCTTATACAAGCGCTTACAACAATGTCATTGAGGAGTTGAAACGGCGCAAGGTGACTGACGGATCTGAAGAAGACGATATAGACATTGAGTACGAGTTAGAAATAGTACAGCAGGCAACGATCAACTACGAATACATCGTTAATTTAATTCAAGCCTATGTTAGCGACTCTCGCGATGACAAACCGGCCGTGAGTCAAAAACGAGTTGTAGAAATTACCAATTACGTCGATAGATTAAAAAACAACAATGAAAAATTAGGCACGTTGATGGAAAGCCTATGGCGTAAGATTCAAGCTAATCCTAAAGAATTTCAAAATCAGAATGTCCAAACTTTGCTTCAGACAATGAAAAACGAAACAATCGAGCATTTGGTCAAGGATGTCGCGACGACATGGGGTGCCGATCCTGCAGAGGCACTTTTCTACGCCGAAAATTTTGACCCTAAGAAAGAATCTAATCCCGGCGAAGAGAGCTTAAAACGTCATATGGATTATGAAATGTATAAGGAAAAAGCTGAAAATCCGGTTAAGAAGATCTCGTACTGGCGCGAATTTAAAGATGCATACTCGAATCTTATTCGCGAAGAGATCTTGCCACTTAATCAGGACTAATTTGGAGGAACTTAACGATGGCTCAAATGACGTCACAGACACTGTACCAAGCACTTTGGAATTCTGCCGATATCTTACGATCAAAGATGGACGCCAGCGAATATAAGAATTACTTGCTAGGCTTAATTTTTTACAAGTATCTTTCTGATCGCATGGTTGTTTATGCTTCTGATCAATTGGAGGAGAAGACAACAGATCTGGATAAAGCCCAGCAAATTTACACGGATGCATACAATGATAAAGATTTGCATGATGATCTGATAAGTAATGTTTCCGATGAGTTTGGTTATCACATTCAGCCCGATCTGACTTTTACGGCTCTCATAGACAAAATCGATCACGGAACTTTTCAGCTTGAAGACCTTAGTCAGAGCTTTCGCGATATTGAGCAATCCAGTGAATTCTTTTCTGGATTATTCGAGGATGTTGATTTGTATTCGCGAAAGCTGGGTGCAACCCCGCAAAAGCAAAATCAAGTTATCTCGGATGTCATGAAGCAAATCTCGACTCTTGATCTGGTGGGTCAGAACACGAATGACATACTCGGGGATGCATACGAATATTTGATCGGTCAATTTGCCTCTGATTCCGGCAAAAATGCTGGTGAGTTTTATACGCCGCAGTCGGTGTCACGTCTTATTACGCAAATCGCGATGCACGGTAAGGAAGATGTCCGTGGTTTCACGATTTATGATCCGACAATGGGATCAGGCTCACTGCTTCTAAATGCGCGTCGCTATTCGAACGAACGTCTGTCTATCAACTACTTTGGTCAGGAACTGAATACGTCAACGTACAATTTAGCGCGTATGAACATGATTCTTCATGGTGTGCCAATTAATAACCAGCATCTACACAATGCTGATACCTTGGATCAAGACTGGCCAATTGAAGAACCAACAAACTTTGATGCCGTTGTGATGAACCCACCATACTCAGCGCATTGGCAGCCGTCGAAGGGGACAGAAAACGATCCCCGATTTGTCAGCTATGGTCTTGCACCAAAATCTAAGGCTGATTTTGCCTTCTTGCTCCATGGCTATTATCACTTAAAGGACACTGGGGTAATGTGTATCGTTTTGCCTCACGGGGTTCTTTTCCGTGGTGGTGCAGAGGGGCGTATTCGGAAAGCATTACTTGAAAACGGCGCGATCGACACAGTGATTGGGTTGCCTGCAAACATCTTCTTTAACACGAGCATTCCAACCACAGTCACGGTCTTGAAAAAATCTAGAACGACTCGTGATGTGCTCTTTATTGATGCATCAAAAGAGTTCGAGAAGGCTAAGAACCAAAACCATCTAACAGACGACAACATCCAAAAGATTCTTGAGACGTATATCAATCGCAAGGATGTTGATAAGTATGCCCATCTCGCATCCTTCGATGAAATCAAGGAAAATGACTTTAACTTAAATATTCCACGTTATGTTGATACGACAGAACCAGAAAAGCCAGTTGATGTGGTCAAAGTGGTTGCTGATATCAAGAAAAACGATGAAGAAATTGCCAGATTAAGTTCGGAGTTAGCCAAAAATTTTGACGATTTAGTGGCCAATAATGACGAAGCTGCTAAGCAACTCGCTGCCTTGAAGGAGCTGTTTAAAAATGAGTAAGGATGCTAGGAATGTTCCTGCATTGCGGTTTAAGGGGTATTCTGACGCTTGGGAAAAGCGTAAGTTGGGGGAAATTTTTAACGTGGTAACTGATTATGTTGCGAATGGAAGTTTTAAGTCATTACGGCAAAGAGTCTCAACATATTCAAATCCAAACTTTGCGTATATGATCCGACTTCAAGACGCAAGTAATAATTGGAAGGGCCCCTGGCTTTACACAGATCAACAGAGTTATTCTTTCTTAGCAAAAACGAAACTAAACCCAGGAGATATTCTTATGTCGAACGTTGGCAGTGTTGGGAAATTCTTCCTTGTTCCTGATTTAGATCGTCCAATGACGCTCGCACCAAATGCAATTCTGTTAAGAAGTATGACTTACTCAACTTATTTTCTGTTTCAATTACTTCAAACCTCATCAATGACTGAAAGTATCAATGAGAAGACCACGCCCGGTGTACAGCAAAAAATAAACAAGACTGATTTAAAAAAAATCATAACCAATGTACCTACTTTAAATGAATCAAGTATGGTTGGACAAATGCTATCTTTATTAGACAACCTTATCGCTGCAACTCAGCGTAGAATCAATGCTTTGGAAGAGATTAAAGAGGCATCATCGCAGTATCTCTTTGTCCAAGAATGGAAGTTTAGGGGCTATTCGAGTCCTTGGAAGCAGGTGAAGTTGGGCGAAATCGCAGATATCATTGGTGGTGGAACTCCCAAGACTGATGAGCCAAAATTTTGGAACGGTAAAATTGATTGGTATGCTCCAGCGGAAATTGGCTCAAACAGATACGTCTCAGGTAGTGTTCGAACAATCACTTCAGTCGGTCTCAACAAAAGTTCTGCAAGCATTTTACCGGCTAACCGAACAATTTTGTTCACCAGTAGAGCGGGTATTGGAAATGCAGCAATCTTAAAAAAGGATGCGGCAACCAATCAAGGCTTCCAATCCTTAGTACTAAAGGATGGTGTAGATGTTTATTTCATGTATAGCAAAATACCGGAGATAAAACAAAAGGCTATAAGAATCGCCGCAGGTTCTACCTTTTTGGAAATATCTGGAAAGAAGTTAAGTCAAATTGCACTACTCGTCCCAGAATTAAATGAACAGCAAAGGATTGGTGCTTTTTTTAAAAAGCTAGACGACCTTACAGCGGCAAACCATTCAAAAGTTTCAAGACTTAATTTACTAAAAAGATTCCTACTACAAGGGCTTTTTATATAATTCCGTCCTGACTTTTTCTAGTTCATATGATAAACAGTTTAATTGTCTAACAAAGACAACTAAACCAAGGAGGTGCGCAATGAACTTACGCACACAGAAGTTCCATATGTATTTCAAACAGTGGATTGAACTCTACAAGGAAGGCGCTGTTCGACCAGTCACTTATCAGAAGTATCAAATGTCGCACAAACATTTGGTAACGCTAGCTCCTGATCTGCATATGGACGAACTCAAGCGGCGGACGTATCAGGAGTTAATCAATGAATTCGCCGCAAATCACGAAAAGCAGACGACACTCGACTTTCATCATCATCTCAAGGCAGCAATACTGGATGCTTTGGACGAAGGCATTTTAGAACAAGACCCTACGCGCAAAGTCGTCATCAAGGGAACCGTGTCGCGTGTACATAAGGTTAAGTTTCTAAATCAACATGAACTCACAAAGCTGTTGGCTTTGCTGGATCTCGATCACGGATTGGACTGGGATTATTTCCTGCTACTAATTGCCAAAACAGGCCTGCGATTCGGTGAAGCGCTTGGCGTTACGCCTATGGACTTTGACATGGCAAAATTGACGCTGACGATCAATAAGACATGGGACTACAAAAGTGCCACTGGAAGCTTTGCAGAGACAAAGAATACGGCCTCTGTTCGCAAGGTGCCACTTGATTGGCAGGTTGCGATGCAATTTGCAACTCAAATCAAAAGTCTCCCGCAGGACAAGCCAATTTTTGTTACAGATGGACAGCGAGTATACAACGAGACAGCAAATGACATTCTTGAGCGCAAATGTAAGCGAGCAAGCATCCCCGTCATCAGCATTCATGGACTGCGCCACACTCACGCGTCTTTGTTACTATACGCAGGCGTCTCGGTTGGTTCAGTTGCAAGACGACTTGGACACGCCAATATGAGCACCACGCAGAAGACATACCTTCATATCATCCAAGAATTAGAAAACCAAGACAACGATAAGATAATGCGCTATCTTACCTCATTGATGTAACACAAAAGGATCGCCTAACGCAGCTTCACCGCGTAAGACGATCCTTTTCAAATAAAAAGGTCCTGTAATAGGGACTTTTTTAATAATTCAAGGCTAGAAAGTCTGGATTGAGTTGCAGCGATAAGGTTGTCGATGCTTGAGAACAATGCGCCAATCTCTTTCTGCTCATCAAGATTCACGATTGGGACTGGAACATCTTTCAATTGCTTAATTGGTAATTGTTTTAAGGCGGTTCCTGTATTTCGAGATAATAATTCTTTTTGCCCTCTCCAAGAAAGAAGAAACTGAACCAAAAATTTTCCACTTAACTCTGACTTATCAGTTCGAATAACTGCTAGTTGAGAATTGATATTCCAGTCGATGTTCTCATCCTTAACGTATCCTAATGCTCCTAAGGACCCACGAACTGCCAAAACAATATCATCTTCAACTAAATGACCTGATGTCAACTCAGCGTGTTTTTCCTTTGTAATGTAATTTGCATTATCTTCGATAAGTTCACCATTTCTAAGATTACTCCCTCTTAAAAATGGAACTCCATTTTCCTTGTCACTAAGTTCAGATTCTTTCGGATATGACTCGCCATAATTTCCGTCAGTAAAATATGAGTTTGTCTCCCCCAACTTACGCTTTTCCCACGGGTCAGAGTAACCTTTGAAGCGCCACGACTGATCAAAGAGACGCTGAAGTAGCGCCTTTTTAGCTTGTTCTAAAGCATCAATCTTATCCTGAGTTGCAGCGATAAGGTTATCCAAGGTAATGATGAATTGAGCAACTGCAACCTGTTCGTGCGCGGTTGGAATAGAAACCACTAAATCCCTTACTAACTCTGAATTAATATTGATTTGAGATCCTGGTTGTCCAAATCTAGCCCAATTCGGTCGATATTTCTCTAGGAAATAAAACATAAAGTCCAAATCAAATTTTGGATCCATAAATACAATAAAACCGTCGTGTACACCGACCTGAATATAATTCTGGACTGGTTTCCCGACAGTTGCGGCAATGCTCAATAACAGGTGCTTGGATTTTAAAACCAAAGTCTTTTTCTGACCAGCATCGGATAAGTGTTGCTCAACTTGGTGTATTCTGCCGTTTTGTTCTGTAACATCTGATATTCTTATCCATCCTACCTGAGATGTTTGACTAAACCACTTTTTGTTTTTTATCGGTCTGGGGCTTGCACCTCGTCGAATATTTGCAAGCTCTCCCAACTTACGCTTTTCCCAAGCGTTCATCGCACAAAAACAGAAGCAGATGCTGCAACAATCGTTTCAGAACTAGCTTCTGCGTTATACTGAAAATACTAGGAAGTTTTTTGGATTATAATTTTCAAGTTTGTAGTTTGGAAAATGAAAATAATTTAGAGCAAAAGAATCGCTTACGAAAAGTCTGGAGATGAGAGTTATGCACGATGTCTATATTGACGAAAAGGGACCGCAGGAGCATATCAGAGTGAATAGTACAGATTTGCAAGGAAAGCGAAAAAACGATCCATCTAACCGCTTTAAAATTGGCAATGACAATATGACTGACTATGTGATGGCTGCTATTGATATTCCTAACCAGAACTCGGACGTGCTTAAATCACGATTTGAAGAGCTCGAAACAAACTACTTGCTCCATTCAGAAAATTCTGGAGAGTTAAAGGGCGCACAAGTACTTAAAGGCAAAAAATTCCAATATGGAATTGGCAGTATGCCCACTCGTGAGACACGCTTTTATACAAGCCTCATTGAGCTTCTTATGAGCCAAGATGTCAAGCTTTGTCTTGTGACACAGAGTAAGACGGCATCCATTATTACACAAAGGTTACATTTTTGGATACTAGAGGCAGCAAAAAGGGAAAAAGTTTCCTATATCACGCTAGCGTACACTTTGGCCAAGTATGCAACTAATGAAGCATCAGGGCTCGTACTTCAGGAGTTACAGAACTCGGACAAAACGGTGTACCAAATCCTGAGTATTATTAAAGCCGATCTAAGAAGATTTATTCGAGAGCATAAAAATGTGGCAAGAATGCAACTGCAAAATGGAGCCTTTTCTGATGTGCTTAAAATCATTGGAAAGTCGCAAAACATTAAAACAAACGATACAGCTCATAGCGGAGAATTTGAATGGGGAAAGGTGGACTATTCTCTGAGTCTGTGGTTGGAGGAGAGACAACTTCTTGGCGAAGATGATAGCTATCGTTTGTTTCTCGATGAAGGAATAAGGAAAGACGTGTTCTCATCCGAGCATTATAGCGACATAAGAGAAGACTGTAATTCCAAAGAAATCTATGGTATAAGAATTGCCGATTTTATGGCAACAATATTTGGCAAAATGATTTCAAAATTGGCTTTGGCAACACTCTATAATCCTGAAGAGCCGGGAAACACTGTGTATCTTTCTGAAGAATGGTTTTTTCTGAATCAGGAGCAGTTGAAACTTGGACATTTATTGTATCAGTTTTCCATGGATACGGGTTTACAGTATAGTTTTAACAACGACACTTTTTTTGATGACGCGATTGCTTTACAAGCATATCTGACATATGTAAATGAATTCAGCGACTACGAGCATTTAAAACAAGAAGGTGATGGTTTCGAAGAGTTTAAAATATATCAACAAATGGCTCAACAACGGTTTGCGTTGATGGCAACGGTTCCTCATTATCTCGGAGAAGATTCTGAACAAGCAATTTCAGCGGGATTAATTAAGCCATTCTAACGTACTAAAAAAACTTCCGAGAACCATCTTTTACATTGATATCTTTCTCAACTCTAATGTGACTAATTGTGTCGCGCGGCGAGCTATTCCGGCAGTTCTGAATCACTTTATTTCAGCTCGATTTCAGGGAATATGGCTGGATTAAAGTGATTTACCGTGGCCCTAAATGCTTCATCACGGTACGCTTTTCCAAAAGCTTCTTCAAAAAATCGGCTCTACGTCAACTGGTGTTGAAGAATAAATTTATCATTTGAGGCGGTTCTCCA
>ENA-OWZV01000271-OWZV01000271.1-human-gut-metagenome-genome-assembly--contig:-NODE-271-length-13593-cov-7.818289_pt1 | contig 13593 bp, 11 predicted proteins | sample MGYA00249264_ERZ652123 | MGnify/ENA primary metagenome ERZ652123 (study PRJEB26925, sample SAMN05827256) | human gut metagenome | biome: ENVO:2100002; feature: ENVO:00000062; material: ENVO:00002003... | reverse complement strand
ATACGAGATGTCTTAGGGTCTCGTGGGCTCGGAGATGTGTATAAGAGACAGCTAGACGACTTAGACTTATCATATTCACCGCCAATTGCGTCACCGTGGGACCCTGTTCAACAGGCAGCACAAGATTGGGAAGCTGTGTTCGATAAATCTAAATAGGCTCATTAAAGCATCTAATATAACAAAGCACCACCTGTGTAAGAACTTAGAAGTTGTCTAAAATCTCTTGAGTAATAAAATACCAAAAACGCTAAGATGCTCATTTACATACGAACGCTATGATGATGACCTTAGCCTTTATTTCAGTTCTATTGCGGCGCTTTTGAAGATCTCAAACATCTTCTAACCAGCGGCGGAAGTAGCCTTAAACCGTTTGCCAATTGGGAGGTAACTGGCGCTATTGAGATCCAGTACGGAGAATATGGAGAACGGCATTAAAGATCTCGTAGAGATCAACCTGGTGTGATCGCGTGCATTGGCGCACAGCTTCTAAATCAGATCGAATTAGTTCAAATTGTTACCGGGTAATGTCGCTTGGATAGCTAATCATCCTTTTTAATGAAACTATATCAAAAAGCTTTCAGCTAGCAAAGATTAAAAACAGACTCTTAGACTTTCTACTGATTGCTGAACTCACCTTGGCGTTTCAATCAAACCAAATATGATTGCCATCATATTTGCATTCTTCGGACTGTTGGGTTATGGGTGGCCCAAACAAAAGGTGCCCCCTCGCACTAGCTTGTTTGCTGGCACTAGGCGGCGAGAACCCATCGCTGTCAAGTCTGCCGCCAAGCAGACCGATTACCTTGGCTGAGGTTAGACTGCTAATCTCATTGGCAGTTTGCTCCTATACTGAAATTTGGTACCAAAATCATTAGAATCTGTCTGGTGTTGAGTATCATGTTGTAAGATTTGCAAACTGTACCAGAGCAAAATTAGATAATTGGTAGATTGTAAAAAATGTTTTGTTAATAACCAATCTGATTAAATTAGGAAGTATATGAAAAATCATTTCATCATCACAACTTAGCTTTTTATTGTGCTTGGTCAATACTTAATTCACCTGTATAATAGATTACGCAGGAAGTTTTAAGGGCGGTGGCTGTCTTTTCCCTTGCGAGGTGAGGCCCATGGGAACATGGAATAATCTTCAGGAAGGTTTCACAGTCAATGAGCGTCTTCCAGACACTCTCGTTGATGTTGCTGTTTGGCACGTTTTTAATCGCGCTCCTCAGCTATATCGACAAGCACCACAAATAAAAAAGCCGCCCTGTGTAACTTTGGTAGAGGTCACAGGACGAGCTAAAATCGTTTATTAAATTTCTGCCACCGCCTTTGAAGCGGCTTGTCTGAGAAGCTCCGTTCACGCAGGGCTTCTTTTTCTTCCCCGCATTATAGCATGCCTTTAATTATCCTTCGACTATTTTAAATTAACTTTCTAATAGTTCTAGGGGACGCACGTTTTTTTGTACTAAAACAAAGGTAAGAACTAGTAGACATAATCAAAATATTTTTTGATCATGAACCGTACAATGTGCTCTTCTCAATTGATAACAAGGCCTTTGGTGCAAACTGTGAGCTAGGTCCTGGGAGCTTGCTTCCATTCATTAAAAGTCCCGTTTATCGTCTCTTAGTGCAGCTTAAAATACCAACGGTGGGCCCATTTTAGCCACCTCGCATGAATCTTTATATTCAACACAATTTGTAGATCAATCAGATCGTCCACCAATTTGCACGGACACCACATATAGTGCTATAATGATCGCCTAACCACTATATATAGAAAAAGGGCGATGATTAGTTACGGAAACCATAAATATTCTCTACATCAGTTTGAGCGGCAACACGAAATATTTTATTAGCAGACTGACAACATACTTTGAGAAAGAACGTCATGTTCGGGTTAGTTCAATTAATGTTAAAGAACACCCTGAATTCACCACTCTTGACCAGCCGTTTGTTACCTTCCTACCAGCCTTTCTTAAAGGTGGTAATGGGGTTAATGACGGTTATACTGAAATATTAACCACTATTTTGGGAGATTACCTCGCGTACGAAGGCAATTACCAGCATTGCTACGGTATTATCGGTAGCGGTAATCGTAATTTTAATAAGCAGTTTGCACTCACGGCTAAACAATATGCTAAACGCTTCGATTTTCCTTACATTACCGATTTTGAGCTACGTGGCACCGCACACGACATTCCTCGCATTGCCGATGCCATCTTAACCTATCGCAATCAATTTTGTTTTCAAACAACGAAGGAGTAATCCCTAATGGTAACTAGCACCCCAGAAATGGAAAATACCTATTTTTACTTAAATAACCTCGTAAATATCCCAAGCAACGGAGAAATTCCGCTACATTATGATCAAGAAGCCCTAAAGGCTTATTTCGAAGAGACAGTTAAACCGAAGACCAAGCAATTTGATTCGTTAAATGCCAAGTTAAATTACTTGGTTGACGAAGACTATATCGATCCAAGTATCCTGGAACAATACTCTCACAAGTTTGTGCAGTCCTTGTTCGACCAAATGAGAGACCATCACTTTCGTTTTCGCAGCTTTCTCGGTGCCTACAAGTTCTACACACAATATGCCATGAAAACTAATGATGGCCAGCAATTTTTGGAAGACTTTGTCGATCGCGTCGTCTTCAATGCCCTCTATCTCGCTAATGGTGATGAACAACTTGCCAATGACATTGCCGATGAATTGATTTCACAACGTTATCAGCCTGCCACCCCCACGTTTCTCAACGCGGGTAAAAAACGGCGCGGTGAAATGGTATCATGTTTTTTAATCGATGTGGCCGACTCCATGCTCTCAATTGGACGCGGCGTTAATTCTGCCCTTCAACTATCTCGAATCGGTGGGGGCGTCGGCGTTAACCTGTCAAACTTGCGCGCCTCAGGTGATCCTATTAAGCAGATTTCTAACGCCTCGTCTGGCGTTGTACCAGTGATGAAGTTACTTGAAGACTCATTTAGCTACAGTAACCAACTTGGGCAACGGAACGGCGCCGGAGTGGTTTATCTCAACGTCTTCCATCCTGACATCTTACATTTTCTGGATACCAAAAAGGAAAATGCGGACGAAAAAATTCGGGTGAAGACCTTGTCCCTCGGTTTGATTGTTCCCGATAAATACTATGAATTGCTCAAGACTAACGAACCGATGTATCTTTTTAGTCCCTATGACGTCGAACGCGAATACCACACGCCATTTGCCTACATTGATATCACGAAGGAATATGACAACATGGTTGCCAACCCGAATATCGAAAAATCGGTCTTTAACGCCCGGAAGCTAGAACAAAAGATTTCTCAACTCCAACAAGAATCTGGGTATCCTTACATCTTGAACATTGATACGGCCAACCAAACTAACCCTGTCGACGGCAAAATTATTATGAGTAATCTCTGTAGTGAAATTCTCCAGCCCCAGGAACCCTCAGAACTTGATGATGACCTATCGTATAAGACCATTGGAACCGATATTTCATGTAATCTCGGATCAACTAATATCATGAATATGATTGATTCGCCAGACTTTGGTCGCTCAGTTGAGGTTGCTGTTCGTGCGCTCACCCTCGTAACTGACACAACCGACGTTAAGGAAGTACCGACTGTTAAACATGGTAACGAACTTTACCACACGATTGGATTAGGGGCTATGGGTCTGCATACTGCCCTTGCACGCCACCAAATTGAGTATGGCTCACCAGAGGCCCTTGAATTTACTGATGCCTACTTCCTAGCTTTAAACTACTATTCACTCGTTACGAGCAATCGAATTGCCCGTGAACGCCACGAAACCTTCGCTAAATTTGACCAATCAAAGTACGCTGATGGCAGTTACTTCGATCAATACTTGAACGCAGACTTTAAATTTAAGAGTACCAAAGTTGCAAAAATCTTCAAAAATATTAAATTACCATCTGTTACAGATTGGAAGGCACTCAAGCAAGCTGTGATTACTGGCGGCCTTTATCATCGTAATAGACTCGCTGTGGCACCGAACGGGTCAATTTCGTACGTCAATGAAACAAGTGCATCACTTCATCCAATCACACAATTAGTAGAACAACGTCAGGAAAATAAGGTAGGCTCAATCTTCTATCCAGCACCTTACCTGTCTAACGAAACTTTGCCTTACTACACACCCGCATATGATATTGATCAACGAAAAATTATTGACACCTATGCCGTAGCTCAAAAGCACATTGATCAAGGCATGAGTCTGACACTATTTATGCGTTCAGTTTTGAAACCTGACCTTTACGAGTGGAAGGATAATAACAATTTAAAGATGACAACCCGAGACCTTAACCGATTACGGAATTACGCCTGGACAAAAGGCATTAAGTCACTTTATTACATTCGAACGTTTACAGAAGACGATGAAATTAAAACGGCAAATGAATGTGAATCATGCATGATCTAGGAAATTCACTTGGGGTCTTACCGTCCGTTTAACACACCGGCATACGTTATTGGGTCACAAGACCCATATACCCATGAATCCTAATTAAGGAGACGAACAAATAACGATGGACTATTTATACTACAAAGCAATTAACTGGGATGATATTAAAGATAATTTCGATAAATACATGTGGGAACGACTCACTACTAACTTTTGGTTGGACATTCGGATTCCCATCACGAATGATCAAACGGCTTGGCAACAGCTATCAGATACTCAACAACAGGCCATTACTCGTATGTTGGCAGGTACATCAATGTTAGCCGTCTACCAATCAGAAGTTGGCACCCCTGCTATTCGCCACGATCGGCGAACTCAACAAGAAGAATCCGTATTAAACACCATTACCTTTATGAAATCAGTCCATGCCAAAAGCTGTACGACCATTTTCCGGGCTCTGATTCCGGGTAACGGCGGTGAAAGTTTTACTTGGGCAGATGATAATGCCAATCTGCAAGCTGAAATCGACCAACTCGCTCAAACGAGCACCAATGGCACGGCTTTACAAAAAAAAGCCCTTTTTATTTTGACCGAAACTGGCCTTTCATTTGGTAAATATTGGACAACCCTTCAAACCCATTCTCTCGTCAATACCTACCAAATGTTGGCCAATATTCTTCGTGGAAGTGCCATCTTTAGTGCCTATGTCGGCTACAAATTTCACCTTGGGTTTGAAGACCTCGCGTCAAGTGACCAAGCCGAACTGCAGCATTGGATTAACACCCAGTTTGATCAACTCATGCAAACCGAAAAAGATTTCTTAGAAGCTAACCTTGACGATGCCACCGAAGCCATCAATCTGGCCTCCTATGGTGCCAATCATGCATTAATGTCGCTTGGCTTTAACGCTGTCTACGAAGTTCAACCGTCTTCACTAGTGGCGCAACTCAAAGAACTGATGATTGACCAAAATCAATTTTTGCAACAGGTAACGGCTGCAAACAATGAATCGGACACTGAAAAAATGACCGATGACGACTACGACTTTTAAGGAGTGTTCAACTAATGAGCTATAAAACAATTAATTGGGACATCATCGAAGACGAACTTGACGAATATGTATGGGATAAAGCAACGGCACAATACTGGCTGGATACGCGAGTACCTGTTTCTAATGATTTACGGGACTGGCGGACACTCTCTGGCACGGAAAAATCGGTTATCAATCGGGTTGTGGGTGGATTAGCCTTGCTGGACACACTCCAATCTGAAGAAGGAGTCGATGTGATGCGGCCAGACGTTCGGACACGAAAAGAAGCAGCAGTCCTCAATGACTTTTTGATGATGGAGTCAATTCATGCCAAAAGCTACGGCACTATTTTGACATCTTTGAACGATCAAGCCACTGTTGACGAAGTATTCAAATGGATGAACAATAATCCCAGAATGCAATACAAAGCCAAACGGATCAATGATATTTATCAAACGGGAAACAACCTTGAAAAGAAAGTTGCAAGCGTCTTTCTTGAAGGAATTTTGTACTACACCAACTTTTTTACCCCACTTTGGTACCGTGGTAACAATAAGCTGGCAAATCTTTCTGAAGTTATCAAACTGGTGATCCGCGATGAATCTGTTCATGGTACCTACCTCGGCTACAAATTTCAATTAGGATATAACGAGCTATCGGCGACTGAACAAAAAACATTCAAAAAGTGGATGGATGAGTTGCTCGACGATCTCCTTGAGAACGAGTTTGCGTTCACCGAAGAAGTTTACGCACCGATTGGGTTAGCGGAAGACGTTAAACAATTCGTTCACTACAACGCCAACAAGGCGCTCCAAAATATGGGCTTTGAATCCCGCTTCCCAAATGCTGAGATTAAAGATATCAACCCAATCGTAATGAACGGAATTTCAACCGAAACGGCCAATCATGATTTCTTTTCACAAGTTGGTGCTGGCTATCTAATGGGTAATGCTGAAGCTATGAGTAGCGGCGACTATGACTTCTAACATAGGCTTCTAGGCATAATTAAAATTTAAAAAAGGCTAATATCTACAGGAAATATTAAAGTAAAGCCCCTGAGTTGTACTAGTCCCTGTCAAGTTGTCATTTGAAATAATATAAGTTTTGCTTTGCTTAAACGGCCTCATTCCAGTATTCCGCTGGGGTGAGGTCGTTTCTTGCTGGTGAACGATCTAGTTGATTAAAATAGTTGATGCCTTCTTCGACCAAGGCTACTAATTCTTTATAGGTAACTGGTTTAGCGTGTCGATCAATCCAGCGCAATTTGAAGTCGTTCCACCAACGTTCCATTGGTGCGTTATCATACGGCATTCCTGGTCGTGACATACTACGGGTGACTTCATGTTGCGCCAAAAAGTTATTGAATGTTCCTGATGTGCATGCCGAACCTCGGTCAGTATGCACTACAGGGTGGACGTCACCCGCAAAATTAAAGGCCCGTTGAAAAACCTGAACTTTTGCCTTCGAAGTTTCAGTTTCACTTAATTTATGGGCAATTAGATGGCGACCGTAAAGATCCAGCACGCCACTCAAACGCACTTTATACTGACCGTTAACACCATAGGTCAATTCCGTTGAATCAGCTAACCAAACCTGGTTTGGTTGGTTAACGCTAAAACGCTGATTTAAAACATTATCTTGTAAGTATTGCTCCTGTTGTTTGATTCGTGAATGCTTTTTCTGACGAACCTGGCAACGAATGCCTAGCTTGCTCATAATCCGCTTAACTTGCTTTAACGTCACCTGTCCGGTGACGGCCGGGTCTTTTCTGAGATTAGATAATATTTTGGTACTGCCAATACCTTGATGATGCTGGTTATACCAATATTGAACCCGTCCAGTTAAGAAGTTATCTCGAATCACCCAATCCGTTACGTTACGATGTACCCTAATGTCTCCTTCCTGAGCTGTGGTATAATAGATCAAACGTGTGAGACATTAGAGTGTGACACAGTAACTTTTAAATCTTAATCAGATCAACTAGTTGAGTAGTTGCCCAGAAACTGACGTCAGAATTAATATGATAAGAAGGCAAATATATGAAAATTGGTTATGCTAGGGTGTCGTCTGAAAATCAGAATTTAGCTCGGCAGATTGAAGCTCTAAAAAAGTCTGGTGTAGAGAAAATATTTCAGGAAAAAGTTTCCGGAAAATCAGTTCAAAATCGCCCTGAATTGCAAAAAATGTTAGAGTTCATTCGTGAAAAAGATATTGTCACTGTTTTGGATTTAGATCGACTTGGTAGAAATGCTCAGGACATTACTGACACCATTAACTTGATTCAACAAAAGGAAGCCACACTAGATGTTTTAAGTTTACCGAGTTTCACTGATATACAAGATGTTAACTTACGTGGTTTATTAACCAATTTGGTTTTTGAAATATACAAATATACAGCTGAAGAAGAGCGCAACAAAATTCATGCTAGGCAGAATCAGGGAATCCAATTAGCTAAGGAGCGCGGGGAGTATAAAGGAAGAAGGCGGCAATATAGTCCACATGGATCAAAACGCTACCTATATAAAAGGGTAGTTCAAATGCTCAGGGATGGAACGAATATTGCACAAATTGCAAGGAGTACTGGCGTACAACGACGACAAATTTATCGTATTAAAGAATATGCTTTAAAAATTGGAGACTTAGGCACTCCCAAAAGGGAAGTGAATAGCTAGGGACTACAGGACAAGTTAGTGTTTTTTAGGGACCATCGGTCAAATAATAAAGCACTTACATTGATAAAACATTTTGGAGATGAACTATGTTTTTTAAAGATTGGACAAAATACAATAGTTTCGAATTAATTATGATTACGTTGGGATGTAGCATTTATGCGTTCAGTCTAGATTTAGTCTCTATTCCAAGTGGCTTGGCAGACGGCGGTCTGAGCGGAATAACTCTGATTATTCGTCATTTCTTTCATATTAACTTGGGAATTAGTACTTTATTTCTGAATATTCCATTGATACTAATTGGGTTGCGCTACTTAGGCAAGCGCATGATGGCTTACACTATTTATGGCACCATTTGTTTATCACTATTTCTAATAATATGGTCACAGCAGCCTCTGATCCAACCACTACCATTGAGAAATGATTTATTATTGTCATCACTGGTTGCAGGGGTATTATCAGGGTTGGGAATTGGTCTGGTTTTTCGTTATAACGGAACTACTGGTGGTAGTGATATTATTGCTCGGGTTGGCCAGAGAAGTTTTGGATTTTCTTCGGGAAAAGGAATTTTGATTATTGACTACGTAGTATTAGGGCTATCACTATCATACTTAGATCTGTATCACATCGCGTACTCGCTAATTGTTAGTTTCGTATTATCTAAAGTAATTGATATGGTCCAAGAAGGGCCCAATCGTGCTAAGGTATTATTCATTGTATCAGATAAAAGCCAAAAGATTTCCCAATTAATTGATGTTTCTTTAAATAGAGGATTGACATATTTGCAAGCTGAAGGTGGTTATCAGCATGATCAAAAGCAAGTGATTTATTTGGTGGTTCAACCGCGGGAAATTCCACAATTGAAGCAATTAATTAAAGCGATTGATGAACGGGCATTTGTGACGGTACTGGATGCCCATGAAGTGATTGGAGAGGGCTTTAGTTATCAACGCAAAAGATACCATGTTAATTGGCAGCACAGTAAAGAATAAAAATTAATAGACGTTTTAATATGAAAAAACGGCTATAATCTACTAGGGACTGTCTGAAAACTAAAAATTCAGGTATAATCTGAGGAAAAACGAATCGAGGCATTCCGATGACAACACCTAAACGATACGAACTGGAAGATGCTCAGTGGGACCGAATCAAAGGATACTTCCTGCCATACCGGACTGGCCGTCCATCAAGCTTAGACAACCGTACCGCCCTCAACGCTATCCTCTGGCTCATGCGCAGCGGGGCTCCTTGGCGTGATCTACCTGAACGCTATGGCTCTTGGAAAACGGTGTATAGTCGCTTCCGAGCCTGGGTAAGTTCAGGCTTGTTCGAACAGGTTTTTCTCGAATTGATTGACGATCCCGACATGGAAAACTTGAGCTTAGATTCAACGATCGTTCGAGCGCATCAAAAGGCCACTGGGGCAAAAAAAATGCCGAATGTATGGTCGAAAATCAAGCTATTGGATTAAGTCGAGGTGGCCGAACGACCAAGATTCACGCACTCGTTGACGGATTAGGGAATCCCTTGGGTTTTCGCCTAACAGGTGGTCAAGTACATGATAGCCAAGTTGCCAGTGAGTTGCTGGAAGGCTTCGATATTTCTCAATCAAATATTATCGCGGATAAAGTCTATGGCACCGCGAAACTTCGCCAGTATATTGAAGATAAAGCAGGCGTCTATACCATTCCGCCAAAGGAAAATACCAAAGACAAGTGGACCTGTGATTACCACGTTTATTGTGAGCGCCATTTGATTGAGAACTTCTTCAATCAGTTGAAGAACTTTCGTAGGATTGCAACGCGTTATGATAAGCTCGCTCATGTTTATCTGGCTACGGTCTACATTGCCTCAATTTGCATCTTACTTAAGTAGTTTTAAGACGGACCCTAGTTTGGATTACTTGGACGTGATAATATACCTACGGTGTCTTTTTAGCTCGGTTATGTATCCAGCATGATTTATAGCTGGAGAAGACGATTCCGATATCTAAAACAGGCGAACCGGCACATATGCCGGAAAATTCAGAGGTCACTTTTAAAATTGGCGGTGTCCGTGTTTCGAAATAAGTAACTAAATACGACAACTTATCGTTACTTGAATATTTTTGATTAGTCTGCTATCATATAAAGGGTATTATCAAAATATGAATAAATAAATCGGTTGACGTAAGCTCAAGGTGTTCTCTTTCAGGGGTGTGGAAGAGGTATCTGGGTTTACGTTTTTTGTATGAGGAGGTTTTTGTTTGGAATTTTTAGGTACCTTGGTGATCATCTTGATTGCAACTAGTCTATTTGGCCATCTAGCCTCTAGGGTTGGTATCCCAGCAGTGATCGGTCAATTATTTGTTGGAATTATTCTTGGCCCTGCGTTGTTGAATTGGGTTCACGCCAATGATTTTATCCATATTTTTTCAGAGATTGGGGTTATCATCTTAATGTTTATCGCCGGACTTGAGAGTGATCTTACATTGCTTAAAAAATATTTGCGTCCTAGCATAATTGTCGCGTTGTTAGGAGTTTTGATTCCAATGGTACTGATCTATCCAGTTGGTATTGTTTTTGGCTTGACACAATTTGAAAGCTTGTTTTTGAGCGTTATTTTTGCCGCAACGTCGGTTTCAATTTCAGTTGCTGTCATGAAAGAACTAAATTTACTTGATAGTAAGAGCGGTTCAACAGTCCTCGGTGCCGCGGTGGTTGACGATGTGCTAGCTGTCGTTTTACTTAGCATTATGGTCAGTTTAATAGGTACAAAGGCTGGTACGGATACCCAGATACCGCTAGCTCTGACTTTTTTAGAGCAGCTAATTTACTTTGCCGCAATTTATTTCGTGATGCGTTTTATCGCCCCTCTCCTCGCTAGACTAGGCACCAAATTATTGAATCCAGTGGGACCTACTATAATGGCGATGATTTTGTGTTTTGGTATGGCATATATTGCAAATCTGATTGGACTGAGTGCAGTAATTGGGGCCTTTTTTGCAGGAATTGCGATTGCACAAACTCATGTAGCTCATGAAGTTGATCAAAGTATCGAACCAATCGGTTATGCGATTTTCATTCCTGTATTCTTCGTTTCAATTGGTTTAAGTATGTCACTAGCTGGCATAGAACACGATTTGTTATTAATTATCGTATTGACAATTGTGGCAACACTGACGAAACTATTAGGAGCGGGAAGTGGGGCTAAATGGGCCGGATTCAGTTCGAATGAAGCTTACCTCGTTGGTGCAGGGATGGTCTCGCGTGGGGAAATGGCCTTGATTATCGCTCAAATAGGCTACCAATCCAAACTAATCAGTGATGATTACTATTCGGCAATTATCACTGCCATTATCCTAACAACGTTATTAGCACCATTACTACTCAAACATGCGGCTCGTCATATAAACTACTAAAACATTTTAGCGGTATGACACCCCTTCTCTGTGAAAAATAACTACTAGATTTCATCGAGATATTGCCTAGTTTAATTAAGTACTAAATTATATAATATTGGTTATAATGGAGGATTAGTTATTTGATACAGCTTGTAAAAGAAAAATTTGACGTTACTCGTTTGCGATTTGTTTTACTCGGCCTGCTTGTGGGTTTAATGAGTGGCACCGTTGTTAGCTTATTTCGCTATTGTATTGAGATAGGGCTGCACTATAGTCGATTGGTATATAGATACTTACGAATCGCGCCGTTTGTTTGGTGGGAATGGGCATTGTTGATTGGCATCAACCTTGGTTTAGCGTTAATTGTGGCTCGACTTCTCAAGAGAGAACCTTATATCGCTGGTTCTGGAATTCCGCAAGTTGAAGGTCAATTGGCTGGTGAATTGGAAATGCACTGGTGGTCAATTCTTTGGCGAAAATTTATCGGTGGTATTCTGGCATTGGGACCTGGATTATTTCTCGGACGAGAAGGACCGTCGATTCAATTAGGTGCGTCAGTTGGTCAAGGTTTCGCTTCTGGGTTTAAGTTATCAGGAACTGATCGCCGACTACTAATTGCATCAGGCGCCGCTGCTGGATTAGCAGCAGCGTTTAATGCCCCCATTGCTGGAACTCTATTTGTCTTAGAAGAGATTTACCATAATTTTTCACCGCTGGTTTGGTTAACAGCATTAGCCGGAGCAATTGGTTCAAATTTTATTTCGCTGAATGTTTTCGGACTTGTTCCCGTGTTACATTTAAGTTATTCACGTAGTTTACCAGTATCAAATTATTGGCACTTAATTTTACTCGGCATTGTTTTGGGATTATTTGGTTACTTATATCAACGGGTCTTATTAGTTATGCCTAGGTGGTATCATCAATTGACACATTTGCCACGCCCAATACAAGGTATCGTACCATTTCTGCTGGTAATTTTAGTTGGTTACTTTTCGCCAAATTTACTCGGTGGTGGTAATGGCTTAATTGTTGGATTTGGCCAGTATGTTCCACCTTTGTTTGTACTAATTGCAATTTTTATTATACGATTCGTCTTTTCAATGATTTCATATGGTTCCGGATTACCTGGCGGTATTTTCTTGCCGATTCTTTCTTTAGGTGCTGTGATTGGTGCGGTTTATGGCGTCTTAATGAATCAATTAGGATTATTATCGCATGTCTATATCATGAACCTAATCATTTTTTCCATGGCCGGTTACTTTGCTGGAATCGGAAAAGCTCCCTTCACAGCTATCTTGCTGGTAACAGAAATGGTTGGCAATTTAACACATTTAATGCCATTAGCAGTCATATCGTTAACTGCTTACCTTGTTGTTGATTTATTAGGCGGTGCACCAATCTATGAAGCATTGCTTAAGCAGATGACAATGCCTAAAACTGTTCAGCAACTTCATCGACCTGATCATTTGGAAATACCGGTTTTCTTTGGCAGTCCCTTAAACGGCAAAATGGTCCGAGACATGCCATGGCCTAAAGAAGCACTGCTCATTGGAATCCGGCGTGGCGAACAAGAAGTGATTCCACATGGTGACACCTTGATTCATGAAGGTGATACGTTAGTACTGTTAACTGATACAACCCAACGACCCCAAGTTAAACAACGGATTGATGCATTATTAGCAACCTTAGAAAAAAAGCACCAAGACTAAGTTAATAGGTAAATTGGTTTATCATAATGGTAGGTATCAGATTAAGTGGATCCGTTGGCAGACATAAACATATTGGAAAACTATATACAAATACGGTGAAGTACGAAAAACGCTGAAACAGAATTAGTTGAACCTATTTTGAAAAATACAAAGATAAATAATATGCCGAAAATGCCTTGCTACCCAATTTTTCATAGTCATGCTATAATGTAGACAGAAAAGGAAGCCTTGCGCTAACAAGACTTCCTACGCAAGCCGCTTCAAAGGCGGTGGCGAAGTTAATAAGACAGCATTAAGCTACCCTGTAACCTACCAAAGTTACGCAGGGCGGCTTTTTTATTTGTGGTGCTTGTCGATATAGCTGAGGAGCGCGATTAA
>ENA-OWZV01000267-OWZV01000267.1-human-gut-metagenome-genome-assembly--contig:-NODE-267-length-13863-cov-13.885211_pt1 | contig 13863 bp, 10 predicted proteins | sample MGYA00249264_ERZ652123 | MGnify/ENA primary metagenome ERZ652123 (study PRJEB26925, sample SAMN05827256) | human gut metagenome | biome: ENVO:2100002; feature: ENVO:00000062; material: ENVO:00002003... | reverse complement strand
TGACTGACGTTTTACTCTGTGTTGGCAATAGCATGATGGGCGATGATGGCGCAGGCCCGCTACTGGCGGAAAAGTGCGCTGCCGCGCCGAAAGGTAACTGGGTAGTGATTGACGGCGGTAGCGCACCGGAAAACGACATTGTCGCTATTCGCGAACTGCGCCCGACACGGCTGCTTATTGTCGACGCCACGGATATGGGGCTAAACCCTGGCGAGATCCGCATCATCGACCCGGCTGACATCGCCGAGATGTTTATGATGACTACCCATAACATGCCGCTGAACTATCTTATCGACCAGTTGAAAGAAGATATTGGCGAAGTGATTTTCCTTGGCATCCAGCCGGATATCGTCGGCTTTTACTACCCGATGACTCAGCAGATTAAAGATGCGGTGGAAACGGTGTATCAGCGGCTAGAAGGCTGGGAAGGAAATGGCGGCTTCGCGCAGTTAGCGGCGGAAGAAGAGTAGTTTTTCAGTAAGGAATTCAGGGAATTGAACATCAGGACAGGGATGTGCGCTTTTTTATTGAGCTTAGTGCTGCCTGCACAGGCCACCAGCTTTACCGAATATCTGCCAATGAGTGACAGCGAATACGCGCAAAAGCGGGCGCTGAAACCTCTCCTGACCATGCCTTATGATGCCGATCAAAACTGGCATTTTAGGAAAGTGAGCGTCTGACACGATACTACAGAGAGAACAAAGAATGACTGCTAATGCTGTACGCGCTGTTAAAGCAACAAGAGAACTGGTCAATGCAGTCCCCTTTCTGGGAGGCAGTGACTCAGAAGATGATTATCGTGAAGCACTGGAACTGGTCGAATATTTGATTGAAGAAGATGACACCAATCCACTTATCGACTTTCTGGCGAGCCGCATTGCAGAATATGAAAACAATAACGAAAAGTTTGCAGAGTTCGACAAAGCCGTTGCAGCAATGCCGGTTGGCGTGGCGTTACTTCGTACGCTGATTGATCAACATAATCTGACCTATGCGGATTTGAAGAACGAAATCGGCTCTAAATCCCTGGTCAGTCAGATTTTATCTGGACAACGATCCCTGACGATATCCCACATTAAGGCACTTTCAGCCCGATTTGGCGTTAAGCCGGAATGGTTTCTTTGATTTTTGACTGATGCCAAACCCCAGATTGCCCGATGCGCAACGCTTATCGGGCCTTGTAGGCCGGATAAGGCGTTCACGCCGCATCCGGCACGGTTACTTACTCTAAATCTTCACCATTACTGGCAATCACTTTTTTATACCACCAGAACGATTTCTTACGCGTGCGCGTCAGCGTGCCGTTGCCTGCGTCGTCACGGTCTACGTAGACAAAACCGTAGCGTTTGCTCATTTCACCCGTAGAGGCGGAAACTAAATCAATACAGCCCCATGTGGTGTAGCCCATCAGCGGAATGCCGTCTGCAATCGCTTCGCCCATTGCGCGGATATGTTCGCGTAAATAGCTGATGCGATAGTCGTCGTTAATTTCGCCATTGGCAGCAAATTCATCTGTTGCGCCCAGGCCGTTTTCCACCAGAAACAGTGGCTTCTGATAACGGTCGTACATCATATTCATGGTGATACGCAGACCGAGTGGATCAATACCCCAGCCCCAGTCGCTCACTTGCAGATACGGGTTACGCAGCGATTTCACCACGTTCGCCGCACTGCAGTTGTTGGCGTTCATCTCCGCCGAGGCGCAGCGCGAGGCGTAATAGCTGAAAGAGACAAAATCGACGGTGTTTTTCAGGATCTCATCATCGCTCGGTGCTTTGTCGATGGTTACCCCTTTTTCGCGGAATACGCGGGCAGAGTAAGCCGGATACGCGCCCCGCGCCTGCACATCGATAAAAAACAGGTTTTCCCGATCTTTCTCCAGCGCCGCCCAGACATCTTCCGGCTTGCAGCTGTAAGGGTAGAAGTTACCGCCCGCCAGCATACAACCCACCTGATTTTGCGGGTTAACCTCATGGGCGATTTTGGTGGCTAGCGCACTGGCAACCAGCTGGTGATGCGCAGCCTGATATTTCATCTGATCCTGATTTTCCCCTTCTTCAAACACCAGACCCGCGCCGGAGAACGGGCTATGCAACATAATGTTGATTTCATTGAAGGTTAGCCAGTATTTCACCAGACCATCAAATGCTTCAAAGCAGGTTCTGGCGTAGCGGCTGAAAAACTCCACCAGCTTGCGGTTACGCCAGGAGCCATATTCGGTGACCAGATGCATCGGCACATCGAAGTGGCATAACGTGACCAGCGGTTCGATACCGTACTTTTTACACTCTTCAAATACCGCGCGGTAAAAAGCAATGCCCTGCTGGTTTGGCGTCAGTTCATCGCCCTGCGGGAAGAGGCGGCTCCAGGCAATTGAGGTACGGAAAACCTTGAATCCCATCTCTGCCATCAGGGCGATATCTTCTTTATAACGATGATAAAAATCCGTCGCTTCATGGCTGGGATAAAACTCGTCATCGCGCAACTGAAAACGTTTTTCCAGTCCCAGTTTCACCGCCATTCGATGCTCGCCGTGTGGGATCATATCGACGGTGGTCAGCCCTTTGCCACCTTCACGGTACGCACCTTCAGACTGGTTGGCGGCAAGCGCGCCGCCCCATAAAAAACCTTCTGGAAATACTGACATTTTCATCCTCAATTAAGACTTACTTCTTTGGCGACGGTCGGTTGTACGCTCTGATGCTTTCGCGCCTCGGCAGTCGCTTCCTCAACAGGAATATCCTCAAAGCCGAGCAACAGTGTGAGGATGAACGACAGCACGACCGCCAGCGCCATGACGGCGAACACCCAGACGATGCTCATTGGATTCGCCGGATCGAAGAACTGCACGCTGGTAAATAGCCCCGGCGCTGCCATTGAGTGGCTGGCAAGCCCCGCCATACCGGCAACCGCGCCGCAAATAAAACCGCTGATAAGACTGGCGATAAGCGGACGTTTCAGGCGGATCGCCACGCCATATAACGCCGGTTCGGAAATCCCCGCCATAATGGCTGATGCCGCCGCTGCGAGCGCCGTCTGGCGCAGTTCCGGGTTTTTCGTTTTCCATGCCACCGCCAGTGATGAACCGCCCAGCGACAGGTTAGCGCCGATCTCTGACGGCATGACCATCCCTTCTTTGCCGGTTTCGGCAATGGTCTGAATGATGGTTGGCGTAAAGACGCGGTGCATCCCTGTCATTACCAGCAGAGGCCACAGCGCGCCCATAATGGCGACTGAAAGCCAGCCCAGATAACCATGAATGGTGTAAACCAGCGCCGAAATGGCGCTACCGATCCAGATACCAATCGGGCCAATCAGCAGGATTGCCAGCGGTGCGGCAATCAACACAATCAGCATTGGTTTGAGGAAGTTTTTGGTCACCGCCGGTGTAATGCTGTCCACCCAGCGTTCGATATATGACAGGCACCAGGTCATGACCAGCGCCGGGATCACTGTGTAGGTGTATTTCACCGCGGTGACCGGAATCAGGGCAAATTCAACATGTTCACCCTGTGCCGCTTTCGCCATCAGCTCAATAAAACTCGGATGTACCAGCACACCCGCAATGGCAATCGCCAGCGACATATTGGTTTTAAATTTGATGGCGGCAGAAGCAGCGACCATCAGCGGCAGGAAGAAGAAAGCACCGTCACCAATCACATTCAGAATGATTAAGGTCGGCGATCCTTTTGTCAGCACGCCGCTCATCTCGAGGATCATCGCCAGCAGTTTGACCATCGATCCGCAGATAATCGCCGGGATCAGCGGTGACATGGTGCCGATCAGCGCATCGAGGATCCCCGCACCTATGCGACGTAGCGTAAGTTTGGGTTTACCCACGGGCTGTGCGGGCTGCATATCTCCCGGCAGCAGGCTGACGACTTCCTGAAAGGCCAGCGAAACCGTATTACCTATAATCACCTGACACTGGTTGTCACTACGTACCACGCCGAGCACGCCGGAGATGGTTTTCAACGTCGGACTGTCGATAAGCTGGTCATCTTTGATAACAAAGCGCAAACGCGTCATACAGTGCGTGACCGCCGAGATGTTATCAACGCCGCCCAGTGCCGTTATCACCGAGCTTGCCAGCGCCGCATAATTTTTGGCCATCGGATTTTATCCTGTTATCAGTAGGGTAGATGTAGTTGTTATCAGTCGACGTGACGGAAAAATGCCGATGCTGAAACGGAATTAGGAAACCGGTTTCACAAAATCATGAATAGTTGTCATTTAATAAGCAAGAGAGTTAATTGTTCATTTTTTATATTTGTGAAACCGGTCACCTGAATATTTTTCCCGCTGATTGCGCAAGGACAATCGGCAAACGGTGCAGTACACTGCGTTGATTGCGTGTAAAGGGATGAAAATGATGACAACGATGCTGGAAGTGGCGAAGCGCGCCGGGGTTTCAAAAGCGACCGTTTCCCGCGTGCTTTCAGGTAATGGCTACGTCAGCCAGGAGACTAAAGATCGCGTGTTTCAGGCGGTAGAAGAGAGCGGTTACCGTCCAAACTTGCTGGCGCGCAATCTGTCGGCGAAGAGTACTCAGACGCTGGGGCTGGTAGTGACCAACACGCTTTACCATGGCATTTATTTTAGTGAATTACTGTTTCATGCCGCGCGAATGGCGGAAGAGAAAGGGCGACAGTTGCTATTGGCAGATGGTAAACATAGCGCCGAAGAAGAGCGCCAGGCGATTCAGTATCTGCTGGATTTGCGCTGCGACGCCATCATGATTTACCCGCGCTTTTTAAGCGTGGATGAGATTGATGACATCATTGACGCACACAGTCAGCCGATAATGGTGCTTAATCGCCGCCTGCGCAAAAACAGCAGCCATAGCGTCTGGTGCGATCATAAACAGACCAGTTTTAACGCCGTGGCAGAGTTGATAAACGCCGGGCATCAGGAGATTGCTTTCCTTACCGGCTCGATGGATTCCCCCACCAGCATTGAACGTCTTGCCGGGTATAAAGACGCGCTGGCGCAGCATGGTATTGCGCTCAATGAAAAACTTATCGCTAACGGTAAATGGACGCCTGCCAGCGGGGCCGAAGGGGTAGAAATGTTGCTCGAACGTGGGGCTAAATTTAGCGCGTTAGTTGCCAGTAACGACGATATGGCGATAGGTGCGATCAAAGCGTTACACGAGCGCGGCGTAGCGGTGCCAGAGCAGGTGTCAGTTATCGGATTCGATGATATCGCTATTGCCCCCTACATCGTTCCGGCGCTCTCCAGCGTAAAAATTCCGGTGACTGAGATGATTCAGGAAATTATTGGACGGCTGATTTTTATGCTCGATGGCGGGGATTTCTCACCGCCGAAAACCTTCAGCGGAAAACTAATCCGCCGCGGCTCACTCATTGCTCTTTCGCGATAAACATTGTCATCACATGTCATCGTCACTAGTGTCGATGACATCGTTTTTCCTGTAGTACAGAATTTAATTTCCTTAAATAACAGTAAATTAAAAACTGGCATGATTTGTGAATGTATCGGCGCATTAACTGTCATTGCTGGAGAATTTGATGAACCGTTTCATCATTGCTGACGCGAGTAAATGTATTGGTTGCCGTACCTGTGAAGTAGCGTGCGTGGTTTCTCATCAGGAAAATCAGGACTGTGCATCGCTGACCCCGGAAACTTTTTTACCGCGAATCCATGTCATTAAAGGTGTGAACATTTCCACGGCGACAGTCTGCCGTCAGTGTGAAGATGCACCGTGCGCTAACGTCTGCCCGAATGGTGCTATCAGCCGTGATAAAGGGTTTGTTCATGTCATGCAGGAACGTTGTATTGGTTGCAAAACCTGCGTTGTGGCTTGCCCGTATGGTGCGATGGAAGTGGTGGTGCGTCCGGTGATTCGCAACAGCGGCGCAGGGCTGAATGTACGGGCTGACAAAGCCGAAGCCAATAAATGCGACCTGTGCAACCATCGTGAAGACGGCCCGGCGTGTATGGCGGCTTGCCCGACTCATGCGCTGATTTGTGTCGATCGTAATAAACTTGAACAACTGAGCGCAGAAAAACGCCGCCGCACGGCGCTGATGTTCTAAAAATCTTACAGAACTGTTCTGGTATCAAAGGAATTCCCGGAAATATTCGTAGAATACGAAGCGGGCAGTATCGCCGACCTGTGACTGCCGGATGCGACGCTGTCGTGTCCGGCAGGGCGGGTTACGCAATTCATGATGGCGGGAATAACTCAATGGCAAAAAACACATCTTGCGGTGTCCAACTGCGTATTCGTGGCAAAGTGCAGGGCGTCGGTTTTCGTCCGTTTGTCTGGCAACTGGCACAGCAATTAAATCTTCACGGCGATGTCTGTAATGACGGCGATGGCGTAGAAGTCCGGCTGCTGGAAGATCCGGAAACGTTTCTTGTTCAATTGCATCAGCACTGCCCGCCACTGGCGCGTATTGATAGCGTCGAGCGTGAGCCGTTTATCTGGTCACAACTGCCCACTGAGTTCACCATCCGCCAGAGCGCGGGTGGCGTCATGAATACGCAAATTGTTCCCGATGCCGCGACTTGCCCTGCTTGTCTTGCCGAAATGAATACCCCAGGCGAACGACGCTGGCGTTATCCGTTTATCAACTGTACTCACTGTGGTCCGCGTTTCACCATTATTCGCGCCATGCCTTACGACCGCCCGTTTACCGTGATGGCGGCGTTTCCGCTGTGTCCGGCCTGTGACAAAGAGTACCGTGACCCGCTCGATCGTCGCTTCCACGCCCAGCCGGTGGCCTGCCCGGAGTGTGGCCCCCATCTTGAATGGGTAAGTCATGGTGAACATGCAGAACAAGAGGCGGCATTACAGGCAGCTATCGCACAGTTAAAAATGGGCAACATTGTCGCCATCAAAGGGATTGGCGGATTTCATCTTGCCTGCGATGCACGTAACAGTAACGCGGTGGCGACACTTCGGGCGCGCAAACATCGCCCGGCGAAACCGCTGGCGGTCATGTTGCCAGTGGCTGACGGTTTACCAGACGCTGCGCGCCAGTTGCTTACCACGCCCGCCGCGCCGATTGTGCTGGTGGATAAAAAATATGTACCTGAGCTTTGTGATGATATCGCCCCTGACCTTAACGAAGTCGGGGTAATGTTGCCTGCGAACCCGCTCCAGCATTTGCTGTTACAGGAACTGCAATGCCCGCTGGTGATGACCTCCGGCAACCTGAGCGGTAAACCACCAGCTATCAGCAACGAACAGGCGCTGGCGGATTTGCAGGGCATTGCCGACGGATTTTTGATACATAACCGCGACATCGTGCAGCGGATGGATGATTCGGTGGTGCGCGAAAGCGGCGAAATGCTGCGCCGTTCGCGGGGGTATGTGCCGGATGCGCTGGCTTTGCCTCCGGGCTTTAAAAATGTTCCGCCTGTGCTGTGTCTCGGCGCGGATCTGAAAAACACCTTCTGCCTGGTGCGCGGCGAACAAGCGGTGTTGAGTCAGCATCTGGGCGATTTAAGTGACGATGGCATCCAGATGCAGTGGCGCGAAGCGTTACGCCTGATGCAAAACATCTACGATTTCACTCCGCAATACGTTGTGCATGACGCGCATCCGGGCTATGTCTCCAGCCAGTGGGCGCGTGAGATGAATCTGCCGACGCAAACGGTGCTGCATCATCATGCCCACGCAGCGGCGTGTCTGGCAGAACACCTCTGGCCTCTGGATGGCGGAGATGTCATTGCGTTGACGCTCGACGGTATTGGTATGGGGGAGAACGGCGCTTTATGGGGGGGCGAGTGCTTGCGGGTGAACTATCGTGAATGCCAGCACCTGGGCGGCTTGCCCGCGGTGGCGCTTCCGGGGGGCGATTTGGCTGCGAAGCAGCCGTGGCGAAACCTGCTGGCGCAGTGCCTGCGCTTTGTGCCGGAGTGGCAGAATTACTCTGAAACGGCAAGTGTGCAACAGCAAAACTGGAGCGTGCTGGCGCGGGCCATTGAGCGTGGAATTAACGCGCCGCTGGCGTCATCGTGTGGGCGTTTTTTCGATGCAGTGGCGGCGGCACTGGGCTGTGCGCCAGCCACGTTAAGTTATGAAGGTGAAGCGGCTTGTGCGCTGGAGGCGATGGCGGCTTCGTGCCACGGCGTGACGCATCCGGTGACGATGCCGCTGGTGGACAATCAACTGGATCTCGCCACTTTCTGGCAGCAGTGGCTGAGCTGGCAGGCTCCGGTTAATCAACGCGCGTGGGCGTTTCATGATGCGCTGGCGCAGGGTTTTGCCGCGTTGATGCGTGAGCAGGCCACGATGCGGGGTATCACTACGCTGGTATTTAGCGGCGGAGTTATTCATAACCGTTTGCTGCGTGCACGTCTGGCGCATTATCTTGCTGATTTTACGTTGCTCTTCCCGCAGAGTTTACCGGCGGGCGATGGTGGATTGTCTCTGGGGCAGGGGGTTATTGTTGCGGCGCGTTGGTTGGCAGGGGAAGTCCAGAACGGATAAAGCGTGTTGCATTTGGACACCATTGCCGGATGCGGCGTAAACGCCTTATCCGGCCTACACGTGCGTCCCCGCAGGTCGGATAAGACGCGCCAGCGTCGCATCCGACATTTTGGGACAGTGCAATGCGACATAAACGTATTATGTGATCAACACATGCGTTCCCTGTAGGTCGGATAAGACGCGTCAGCGCCGCATCCGACATTTGGGGCACTGTAGCTCGCCTACATCGACAACGTTTTCAACAATCCAAATGCCTCTTTCATCCGATCCTCACTGACCACAAAGGCGCGAAGCTGGTCAGCATCGTCAACGCCGCGCGCCACCATTCCCTGGCGTTCGGTATAAATGTGCCAGCGTAAATCCTGACGCTGGGTTTCGCCTGCCAGATGCAGCGGTAATTCCGGCGTTTTGATTTTCACCAGCATCGCCGGGAGTTTCAGCGGCGTGTTATTGCCGAGAAGATTTTTTGCCAGCACCATCGCGCTAAGTTGAATCGGCTGGAGGAACGGCAATACCTGACCGTTAATTTCCGCGCAATCGCCCAGCGCGTAAATATCGGTATTACTGGTTTGCAGATAACTATCGACGCAAACGCCGCGATTAATCGTCAGCCCGGCGCGTCGTGCCAGGGCGGTTTCCGGGCGCAGTCCGGTGGCGGCAATTACCGCATCCACTTCGATGCAGCGCTGGCGGTCCAGCGTTGCCAGAATGCCAGAATCTGTTTTTTCTAGTCCCTGCAACTGAGATTTCAACAGCAGATGAACACCCATCTCCGTCAACCGATGCTGCAAGCGGCTGCTGACTTCCGGTGGCATTAACGACGCCAGAATACTGGCAGCGTTGTCGATTAGCGTGACCGCTTTGCCTGCCCGACAAAAATCCATCGCCAGTTCGCTACCAATCAAACCACCGCCAACAATCAACACGCGTCGGGCATCCCGCAGTTGTGTTTCACAGGCGCGATACTCTTGCTGACTATTTAACGTCAGTATTAACTCACGCCCGGGCACTGGCGGGACAAAGGCGCTGGCACCGGTTGCCAGCACTAACTTGTCGTATTGCCACTGATTATTCTGACTTTTCACCACATGGGCTTCGGCATCGATATCCGTTACCCAGGTGTGCGGAAACAGGCGTAGATTAAACTGCTCGGCAAATTCACCTGCCGTCTGGCGGGTAAGGTCGTCGGCACGTTGCCCCTGACTGATAACATGGCTGAGGTCAGGTTTGTTGTACTCATCCATGCTGTCGGCGGCAATCAGAGTTAATGGAATACTGGCGTCCTGTTTGCGAATATTTTTCACCAGTTGGCGGGCGGCGAAGCCCGAACCAATGATCACAATGCCGTTGCTCATTTTGCCTCCGATGCCAGTTCGTCAAAGACGTCTTTGCCGAGAGAGCATTCCGGGCACAGGAAGTTATCCGGGACTTCACTCCACGGCGTTCCTGGCGCAACGTCCTGCATTGGCTCGCCTTTTGCCGGATCGTAAATCCACTGGCAGACGCTGCATTGCATCCGTGGGCCGAGGTCAGCCGTCGTGGCGGCAGAGGTTTCTTCTTCAACCACCGTATTCACCGTGCTCTGTGGCAGCGGCGCGAGCGCCCACTGACGGGCGATTTCGCGACCGTGTTCACGGCATAACTTCAGAGCGTCCTGGTCTGGTCGCCATTTCGCTTTCAGGCTAAGCGACATTTCGAAACCCGCATCCTGCAGGCGCGTGGAAAGACGATCCACCGCACCGCCGCTCCAGCCGTGAGAGCCGAAAGCGCTGGCGCGTTTGTTACGGAAGCGTAATCCGGTCATCTCCTCCACCAGCCCGGCGATTTTCGGCATCATCACATTATTCATCGTAGAAGTGCCGACCAGTACGCCTTTTGAGCGGAAGACATTGGTCAGGATTTCGTTTTTATCGCTTCGGGCGACGTTGAAAATTTTCACCGCCACGCGTGGGTCGGTTTCCGCAATCCCCTGGGCGATAGCGTCAGCCATCATGCGGGTGTTATTCGACATGGTGTCGTAGACAATGGTGATTCTGTCTTCCTGATAATCCGCCGCCCATTTCAGGTACAGCTCGACAATTTGCGTCGGGTTATCGCGCCATACCACGCCGTGAGAGGTCGCTATCATATCGACTGGCAAGTTAAAGCCCAGGATCTCGGTAATTTTCGGCGTTACCAGGCGGCTGAACGGCGTCAGGATATTGGCGTAGTAACGCTGGCACTGCTCGAAAAGCTCAGTCTGATCCACTTCATCGTTGAACAGATGCTCGTCGCAGTAGTGCTGACCGAAAGCATCGTTACTGAACAGCACCGCGTCGCCTGTCAGGTAAGTCATCATGCTGTCCGGCCAGTGCAGCATTGGCGTTTCGACAAAAATGAGTTGTTTGCCGTTGCCGATATCCAGCGTGTCGCCAGTTTTCACTACATTAAAATTCCACTCCGGATGATGGTGATGACCATTTATCGAGTCGATAGCGTTGGCAGTACAGTAGATCGGCGTATCGGGAATTTGTGCCATCAGTTCGGTCAGCGCCCCGGCGTGGTCCTCTTCAGCATGGTTAATTACGATGTAATCGATATCCGCCAGATCGATTTCATTACGCAGGTTCTGCACAAATTCGCGGCTGAATTTATGGTCGACGGTGTCGATCAGCACGTTTTTTTCTTCGCGGATGAGGTAGCTGTTGTAGCTGCTGCCGCGCAGCGTTTTATATTCTGTACCGTGAAAATCACGCACTTCCCAGTCACGTTGACCAACCCAATGAATGTTATTTTTCACCACAATAGACATAGCAACCTCAATTTATTCAGCGTGTTCTAAAAAGATGTCTTGCTAATTGCAGATTGCGTGCCAGTTTTTTATCTAATTGTTTTTACTCTATAAATAAAATTGTGCTCATTAATGAGTAGTCAAAATGACTATCAATAAAATGGTCGATATGACAATATCTATAGTCAAATTGACAGTGAGGCAAAGATGAGTTTTTCCGTTGATGTGCTGGCGAATATCGCCATCGAATTGCAGCGTGGGATTGGTCATCAGGATCGTTTTCAGCGCCTGATCACCACGCTGCGTCAGGTGCTGGAGTGCGATGCGTCTGCGTTGCTACGTTACGACTCGCGGCAGTTTATTCCGCTTGCCATCGACGGGCTGGCGAAGGATGTACTCGGTAGACGCTTTGCGCTGGAAGGGCATCCACGGCTGGAAGCGATTGCCCGCGCCGGGGATGTGGTGCGCTTTCCCGCAGACAGCGAATTGCCCGATCCCTATGACGGTTTGATTCCTGGGCAGGAGAGTCTGAAGGTTCACGCCTGCGTTGGTTTGCCGTTGTTTGCCGGGCAAAACCTGATCGGTGCCTTGACGCTCGACGGGATGCAGCCCGATCAGTTCGATGTTTTCAGCGACGAAGAGCTACGGCTGATTGCCGCACTGGCGGCGGGAGCGTTAAGCAATGCATTGCTGATTGAACAACTGGAAAGCCAGAATATGCTGCCAGGCGATGCCGCGCCGTTTGAAGCGGTGAAACAGACGCAGATGATTGGTCTGTCGCCAGGCATGACGCAATTGAAAAAAGAGATTGAGATTGTGGCGGCATCCGATCTCAACGTTTTAATTAGCGGTGAGACGGGAACCGGTAAGGAGCTGGTGGCGAAAGCGATTCATGAAGCCTCGCCACGGGCGGTGAATCCGCTGGTCTATCTCAACTGTGCCGCACTGCCGGAAAGTGTGGCGGAAAGTGAGTTGTTCGGGCATGTGAAAGGGGCGTTTACTGGTGCTATCAGTAACCGCAGCGGGAAGTTTGAAATGGCGGATAACGGTACGCTGTTTCTCGATGAGATCGGCGAGTTGTCGTTGGCATTGCAGGCCAAGCTGCTGAGGGTGTTGCAGTATGGCGATATTCAACGCGTTGGCGATGACCGCAGTTTGCGGGTCGATGTGCGCGTGCTGGCGGCGACTAACCGTGACTTACGCGAAGAGGTACTGGCAGGGCGATTTCGCGCTGACTTGTTCCACCGCCTGAGCGTGTTTCCACTTTCAGTGCCGCCGCTGCGTGAGCGGGGCGATGATGTCATTCTGCTGGCGGGGTATTTCTGCGAGCAGTGTCGTTTGCGGCTGGGGCTCTCCCGCGTGGTATTAAGTGCCGGAGCGCGAAATTTACTGCAACACTATCGTTTTCCGGGGAACGTGCGCGAACTGGAACATGCTATTCATCGGGCGGTAGTGCTGGCGAGAGCCACCCGCAGCGGCGATGAAGTGATTCTTGAGGCGCAACATTTTGCTTTTCCTGAGGTGACGTTGCCGCCGCCAGAAGCGGCGGCGGTGCCCGTTGTTAAGCAAAACCTGCGTGAAGCGACAGAAGCGTTCCAGCGTGAAACCATTCGTCAGGCACTGGCGCAAAATCATCACAACTGGGCCGCCTGTGCGCGGATGCTGGAAACCGACGTCGCCAACCTGCATCGGCTGGCGAAACGTCTGGGGCTGAAGGATTAAATAATCCCGGCCTGATAGAAATCCTGCAGGTTAATTGCGCCGGTGAGTTTGCCGTTTTCATCCACTACCGGTGCGGCAGTGATTTTGCGCTTCATCAGGATCTCTTTGGCGTCGATGGCGCGACTTTGCGCCTGTAACGTGGTGCCGCCTGTCGTCATCGCTTCATTAACTGGCGTGGTGAGTGCCCCGCCGCCTACCAGCCAGCGACGTAAATCGCCGTCGGTAAAGACGCCTTGTACCTGTTGTTGAGCGTCACATACCGCCACCAGCCCCAGACCGGTGCGGCTGAGTTCCAGCATCGCATCCATCACGCTGGCGGTTAACGCCACCTGTGGGATGGCATCGTCACGGCGCATCAGATGATGCACTTTATTTAACAGACGAGCGCCCAGCGCACCTGCCGGATGCGAGCGGGCAAAATCTTCCTCGTTAAAGCCGCGCGCCTGCATTACGGCGATTGCCAGCGCATCGCCCATCATCAACGTATTTACGGTACTGGACGTCGGTGCCAGGCGCATCGGACAGGCTTCGCGCTCAACGGAAATATCCAGCACGGCTTTGGCGGCCAGGCCCAACGGTGAGGTCGGTTTTCCGGTCATTGCCAGCAGGGCGACGGATTTGTCTTCCAGGCGCGGAATGATGAGATCCAGCTCTTTCGCACCGCCGGAGTAGGAGATAAACAGCATGACATCACGGCTTTCGATCATCCCTAAGTCACCGTGCAGCGCTTCCGCCGGATGCACAAAAAAGGCAGGCGTGCCGGTACTGGCGAGGGTCGCCGCAATTTTTTTGCCAATATGACCTGATTTACCAATACCGGAGACAATGACTTTGCCTTCACAGTGGATGATAGTATTGGCGGCGCGGACAAAATCATCGCCCAGTCGCTCAGGCAAACGGCTGGCTT
>ENA-OWZV01000247-OWZV01000247.1-human-gut-metagenome-genome-assembly--contig:-NODE-247-length-14626-cov-9.081463_pt1 | contig 14626 bp, 10 predicted proteins | sample MGYA00249264_ERZ652123 | MGnify/ENA primary metagenome ERZ652123 (study PRJEB26925, sample SAMN05827256) | human gut metagenome | biome: ENVO:2100002; feature: ENVO:00000062; material: ENVO:00002003... | reverse complement strand
CCGGAACCGGCGACCCGGCCCCGACCATCGGGGCCTACCAAACATGGTAATGGGCAGCTCCTCCAGAGGAACTAAAGCAATTAAGCTTATAGGGTCACCCATGTACATCGGCCGGCGATGAGAGGTCCCGGCGGCGCGCTGATCGAGCCTGGGCTGCCGCGGGCGCAGAGTCACTGTTGCCTCCGTGTGGGTCTGTGCCGGTGCTCGAAATATGCCGGATGGGAGTCGGGAGCAAAGAAATCCCTCGGTTTCCAACGAAGTCGAGGTATGTGACCCGGTGTGTCGTGGAGGTGTTGTTGCGAGAAATAGGAGGCCTTGATTCCAAGGATTCTCCCGGTGTTCCGGGCGGATACTCGGGATGGGAGTGTCGTTTTGACAAGTTCGGAACGAGGTGTTAGTTTATGAACTAAACCGCTTTAGGAATCAGGTCGAAAACCTGTTTCCCGGAGAGGAGCAAGCGCATATCTCAGCGTGGAGATGCTTGGGCGGGAGGTGCTGCCCATGTGTCGATGCCAACGAGTGCGGCTTCCGTCCTGGCTCAGGAGACGGGACGGAAAAAAGGAAACAGAAAGGAAAGCAGATGCAATCTGTGAAGAAGGCCATTGCCCTCACTGGCGCCGCCGTCATGATGCTGTCTATGGCGGCCTGCGGCTCGTCATCCACCGCCGGGTCTGACAAGGAAGTCTCTTTCCAGACCTGGAATCTGAAGAACGATACGTACACCCCGTACTTCGAGAGCCTTATCAAGGAGTTCGAGAAGGACAACCCCGGTGTCACGGTCAAGTGGATTGACCAGCCCGCCGACGGCTACAGCGACAAGATCAACGCCGATGCCGCAGCCGGCACGCTGCCCGATGTTGTCGACATGAGCCCGAACGGCGCTTACAGCTTGGCCAAAGCCGGCGTTATTGCGAACCTGTCCAAGGATGACCCCAAGGGTGCCGACCAGTTTACCGACTCCTCCTGGGGTGCCGTGACCTTCAAGGGCGACGATCTCGAGGAAGGTGCCTACGCCTATCCGTGGTACCTCAACTCAGGCGTGCAGTATTACAACACTGCGGTTCTCCAGCAGTGCGGCGTCACCGACGTCCCGACCACAATGGATGACTTCTTCACTGCGGCGAGCACCATCGGCAAGAACTGCCCCGGCACCAACATGGTCGCCGCTGTGCCCACTCTCGAGTCCCTGGGCCAGTACGGCTCCCAGCTGATGAACGAGGACCAGACGGAGTTCACCTTCAACGATGAGAAGGGTGTGGAGCTCGTCCAGCACTACATCGACATGTACAAGGAGAAGTCGCTGTCCGCTGACGCGCTGAACAACCAGTGGACCGGCGAGGGCGATGCCTTCAAGGAAGGCAATGTCGCCTCGCTGTCCGGCTCCGCGTACTCCGTGTCCGATTTCGAGGAGAACGCTCCGAAGGTGTACGAGAACCTCGCCATTGTCGAGCGTCTGATCGGCGAGGGCGGCAAGCAGAACGTCGCCATGGAGACGCTGGTCGTCAGCAATACCGCCAAGAATAAGGATCTGGCGATGAAGTTCGCCCGCTTCGTGACGAACAAGAAGAACCAGACCGAATTCTGCACCAAGTCCCACACTTTTCCGTCCGTCAAGGGCGCCATCGACGACCCGGCATTCTCCCCGACCGGCGACTCCATGCAGGACAAGGCCGTCGCTCTGGCCTCCAAGGCCGTGAAGGACGACAACTGGTTCGCTTCCCCGTCTCCGTTCTCCGAGAATGCCAAGACCGCCTTGCGTGAGCAGATCGCCCTGGCCATCCAGGGGGAGCAGACCGCTAAGGAGGCGCTGGACAAGGTCGTCAAGATCGCGAATGAGGATATGAAGTAATGACCTCCGGCACCGTTTCCAGCGGCGCCAAGCGCACCGCGCACAAGAACCACGGTTCTGTGCGCGGTGCGCGTAATTCTCGCGCCAATTCTCCCGACTACGTTGACGAGCAGCATCACATCCGCGAGGGCAGGGGCTTCTCCGGCTGGCTGTTCGTCCTCCCCGCCATCCTTGTGGCGTTGACCTTCGTCATTATCCCCTTCATAAACACCATCCGCCTGTCCTTCACCGACGCGACGTTCTCCAACCCCGGCCAATTCGTCGGCCTTGAGCAGTATCGCAAGATGCTTGCCGACGATGCGGTTCACACCGGCCTCATCAACTCCTCGTTGTATGTGGTGTGCGTGGTGCCCTGCATGGTGATCCTACCGCTCATCCTGGCATCGCTGGTGGCCGGCAACTCCAAGGTCCTTGCCTTCTTCCGTGCCTCGTTCTACCTGCCCGTCGTGGTCTCGACGGTTATCGTCGGCCTGGTGTGGACGAACCTGCTCGACACCCGCGGCCTGGTGAACTCCATCCTCGAGAGCGCCGGCTGGATCAAACAGGCAGTGCCGTTCCTGACCGACCGGTGGCTGCTGCTGTTCAGCGCTATGGCCATCACGATCTGGACTGGCCTCGGCTACTACATGATCATCTACCTCTCCGCCCTGGCTAACATCGACCCCACCCTGTACGAGGCCGCTGCCCTCGACGGAGCCGGCGTGGTCCGACGTTTCCTACATGTCACCGTGCCCGGATGCCGTTCCACGATGGTACTTATCATGCTGCTGTCCTCCGCCGCGGCGTTCCGAGTCTTCAACGAGATCTACGTCCTCACCGGTGGCACTGGCGGCGTGGGCGGCCGCGACGTGACGATGACGATGCTGATCAAGAACTACGGTACCGGCTTGAACGCCAAGTACGGCTATGCGGGCGCCATCAGCATGCTGGTGTTCCTCATCGTCGGCAGCCTGATCGCCATCGAATTCTTCGTCCAGCGAAAGGTGGACCGCGATGCATAGGAAAAATACGGGCAAGGTAGTGCAGTACGCGCTACTGGTGCTGTTCTTCGTCATTCTCATCGGCCCGTTGCTGTGGCAGCTGACCCTGGCCTTCAAGGGCAAGGGAGACGACATCTACGCCGTGCCGCCCTATGTGTTCCCGAAGGACCCGACCTTCGACAACTTCATCGAGGCTTTCAACCGTATCCCGGTGCTCAAATATTTCGGCAACTCGCTGATCGTCGCCGCCATCTCCGTGTGCGGCAATGTGGTCGGTTCCACGCTCGCCGGATATGCCTTGGCCCGTCTCAAGTTCTGGGGCAAGCGCATCGTCGTGCTCATGATTTTCAGTGCCATGCTGATCCCGGGCGAGACGCTGCTCATCTCCCAGTTCATCATTGTGAAGAACTTCGGCCTGCAGAATACGCTGCTCGGCGCCGCACTGCCGGGCCTGTGCTCCGCGATGAATGTGCTACTCATGATGAATGCTTTCTCCGCCATCCCGATGGAGCTTGAGGAAGCAGCCAAAGTCGACGGCGCGAACGTGTGGCAGCGGTTCTTCAACGTGTGTCTGCCCCAGGTCAAGGGTACGATGACCGTCGTTACGATCTTCGCCTTTGTTGGCGCCTGGAACGACTTCCTGTGGCCGTTGATCATCCTGGGTGACGACTCGGTCTACACCCTGACTGTCGGGCTGAACCGACTGAAGAACCAGTTCGTGTCCGATCCGCGGCTCATTGCGGCCGGCACGGTGATCGCTCTGGTGCCGATCGTCATCTTCTTCCTCATCTTCCAGCGCTACTTCTTCAAGGGCGTGGAAGAAGGCGGAATCAAGGGCTGAGCGCATCAGGACTGACAAGGAGTGAATGTAATGAGATTCGGCGTGAACTACACCCCGTCTCACGGATGGTTCTACGCATGGCTCGACCAGGATTGGAAGAGCATCGACCACGATTTCGAGCAGATCGCCGCGCTGGGCATGGACCATGTGCGCGTCTTCCCCCTGTGGCCGGTGCTCCAGCCGAACCGCACGTGGATCAACCGCAAGGGGGTCGAGGATGTGCGCCACATGGTGCATCTTGCTGGCGAGCATGGCCTGGACGTCTTTGTGGATGTGTTTCAGGGGCACCTGTCGAGCTTCGACTTCCTGCCCAGCTGGCTCGTCACCTGGCACACCGGCAATATGTTCACGGATCCCGATGCCGTGTCCGCAGAGTGCGAGCTCATCCGAGTTCTTGGCGGCGAGCTCGCGAAGGAACCGGCGTTCAAGGGTATCACGGTCGGCAATGAGGTCAATCAGCTGTCCGACCGCCCGCATCCCACAAAGATGACGGCCACCCCCGATCAGATTGACGGCTGGCTCGACGCCACGCTCGAAGCCGCTGCGACCTCGGGCGGCAAGGCACTGTACAGTGTCAATGACGGTGTCTGGTTCCTGGACGGCCACCCCTTCACGCCGGTGCAGTCCGGCAACAAGGGCGACATGACCGCTGTCCACGCATGGGTGTTCAACGGCGTAGCCCAGGGGTACGGCGCGATGAGTGAGGAATGTACTTCCTACGCTCTGTATCTGGCTGAGCTCTCCCGCGCCTTCTCCCGTGACTCGGGCCGCAAGGTCTGGCTGCAGGAGGTCGGTGCTCCGGAGAACGTGCTGGAGACCTCTGATACCCCGGAGTTCTGCCGTCGCACCGTTCTCTCCGCACTCGACTGCCCGGACCTGTGGGGCGTGACTTGGTGGTGTTCGCACGACGTGCCCGCCGTGATGAGCGATTTCCCGCCCTTTGAACATGCCCTCGGTCTGTTCGACGAGCGAGGCCAGCTCAAACCTATCGGTGAGGTGTTCGGGCAGCTTGCCCGCGGTCATCGCGATGATGTTGCATCCACCCGTTCCACGGCCGTCGTCGTGGATGTCAACTCGGACGGCGAGCCCGCGCTGAGGAGTGAATGCGGTCCTGGAGGCTCGCTGTTTGATACCTGGATGCGCGAGCAGAAGGCCGGGAATCGTCCCACCGTCATCGCCTCCGACCTCGCGGCGGACCCCGCGGTGCTTGAGGCCCGTGGTATCACACGCCTCGTGCGCTGCGAGGAACATACGGGCGCCCGTTTCTACACAGCCGTCTCCGACCCCGCGTTCGACGAGGTCGAGGCCGCCTGACGCCGGGCTGCGGGTCTGAGGTCCGTCCGGTCAGCATAGCCCCGGTCTCCGTAAGGAGCCGGGGCAGTGCCCATTGGAGGGCCCGGGGGACCTGCGGACCCCATCATATGACAACGACGGGCGGCGATACCGCCGTCTGGATGGAAGGAACCACATGACAAGCGTCACTGACGGTGGCCGCGCTGTCGACATCGCTTTGTTGCCGGAGCCCAAGTCCGTCTGCTTCACCGGTGGAACGGTCCTGCTGCCGGTTCATGGTCTTGTTGCACAAACTGACGCCGTTGCGGCTGTGGACAAAGACAGCTTAGTCGCGCGTACCCTGTTGCGTGTTCTGGAGGAACGCGCCGGTCTCGTCTGGGACTTGCGCAGGTCGGATGCCACGGACTGCCTCATCGACCTCGGCATCGATGCCGAAGCAGCTCCGCAGTCCTATGTCCTTGCGGTCAGTGAGGGCGACGATGGCCCGATGGTCCGTATCACGGGCGGCGACCTCGATGGCCTGCGCTATGGCGTCGCCACCTTGGCGCAGCTCCTCGGGACTGTCGGGGCGGCGCTGCCCGTGGGGGTCATCGAGGACGCTCCGGCTTTCCCCGTGCGCGGCTATTACCTCGACCTGACCCGCGGGCGTGTCCCCGACCTCACCCATCTCAAGGCCTGGGTGGACCGTCTCGCCGCCTGCAAATACAATCAGCTGCATCTTTATGTGGAGCACGTCTTCGCGTTCCGGGGCCTCGCCCAAGCCTGGCGCGGCAGCGGCGCGCTAAGTGCCGACGAGATCATGGAACTCGACGGTTACTGCGCGGACCGTGGCATTGAACTGGTGCCTTCCATTTCTACTTTCGGCCACCAGTACATGACATTGCGCACCGATGCCTATCGGGATCTCGGCGAGTTCCCCGAGGACGCAGACCGGCCGTTCAGCTTCGTGGAACGCATGGAGCACCATACCTTCAACCCGCTGGAGCCCGGTGCCCTCGGACTGGTGGAACGGATGATCGACGAATACGCGCCGTTGTTCCGATCCCGCCGGTTCAACCTGTGCGCGGACGAGACCTTCGACCTGGGACGGGGCCGCTCCCGGGCCAAGACCGGGGAGATCGGCGTCGGTACGTTGTACGCGGACTACCTTGAGTCGCTGTGCGAGCACCTCGTCGACAAAGGCCTGCAGCCGATGATGTGGGCCGATATCGCCGTTAACCATCCCGAGGCGCTCGGGCGGCTCGCCGGACGAGGGATCCTGCTCAACTGGCAGTATGAGCCCGACGTGACGGAAGACCGGACCGCGCAGATCGCCGAAAGCGGAGCCACGCAATACGTGTGTCCGGCGGTGCACTGCTGGAATTCCCTGGCCCCCAGGCTTGACGATGCCTGGGAGAACATCACCCGCATGGCGCGGTACGGACTCACCAACCATGCCGAGGGGTTGCTGATCACCGATTGGGGCGACTTCGGACACATCAACGACCTGCTGATGAGCGTGCCCGGCATGTGCTATGGCGCGCAGTGCGGGTGGAACGGCGGCGACGTGGACCGAGATGCCACCGAGCGGGCCATCGACCGGATTATGTACGGGGGGACCGATGGATTCGTCCATGACCTCGCCGCGTTGGAACCGTGCACGACATTCGGCTGGCCCGACGCCGTGCGATATGTCGAGCTCGCCGCCGATGCGTCCCGCCGTCATGATGCGAACGGTCCGCTTAATGTCGATCTCGCCGTGTCCAGTGACTACTGGGCCGCTACCGCGGACCAGGGAGCAGCCCGCATCGCCGACGCAGCCGACGCCGGCGAGGGACGTCGTCGCTACCTTGACGCGATCGCTGACCGGGTGCTTGGCACTGGCCGCTGTGACGCAATTGCGGAGACGGGGCGACGCCTGTCCGTCGACCTGGCCGCGATGCATGGCGCATTCGGGGGTGACGACTCTACGTCCGGACATGGCTCCGGTCTGGCGCGGACCGTCATGCTTGCCGTTGAAGGCATCAGACTGTTCGACCTGGCTGGTCTATATCTGCTTGCCGCCTATGGCATCAGGGCGGACGAGACCGTCCGAGCCCTGGCCGAGGCTGGTTGCGGTGACGCGTTCGAGACTGCGGAGGCCCTCGACTGTTGGTTCGAGGCCTACGCACGTCGGTGGCGAGAGACCAGCCATGAAGCCGAGCTTCGCCGCATTGCCGATGTCGTGTGGACGCTGGCCGATGTTCTGCGAAAGCACGGCGGTCTGGCACCGGCATGACCCCCCCCAGACTGTTTCGAGCCACCCCAAGTCTACGGCAAGGCCATGCGCTTCGGGCGCGTGACCAGAAGTACAACGTGACCAGAAGTACAAGGAGATGAATCCGACCATGACTGACCAACGACCGAACATCCTGTTCTTCCTGGCGGACGACCATGCGGCGCCCGCCATCAGCTGCTACGGCGGCGGGCTCAACCGCACGCCGAATATCGATCGGATCGCCGAGGAGGGCGTCCGCTTCGAGCGGGCTCTGGTGACCAACTCGCTGTGCGCGCCTTCCCGGGCCACGATCCTGACTGGCACGTACAGCCACGTCAACGGTGTGACCACCCTGGACACCCCGATCGACGCGAGTCAGCCGACTTTCGCCTCCGTGCTGCACGAGGCCGGGTATGCCACCGCGTTTTTCGGCAAGTGGCACATGGGCCATGGTGGTATCCATGACCCGCAGGGTTTTGACTACTGGGAGGCGTTTGACGACCAGGGCACGTACATTGACCCTCTGCTGCACACCGCCAACGGTGACGTGCAGACCGAGGGCTATGCCACCGACCTGCTCACCGACCGCGCCCTCGCCTGGCTCGACGAGCAGGAGGAGGGCAAGCCCTGGTGCCTGCTTATCTGGCATAAGGCGCCGCACCGCCCGTGGATCCCTGCCCCTCGGCATATGAACCTGTTTACGGACCCGATCCCCGTGCCGGAGACCTTCTGGGATGACTACTCGGGCCGCGGAACACCCGCTCACAAGGCCACGATGCGTGTGGCTGACGACCTGGCTGATGTGGACCTCAAGCAGGACCCGCCGGAAGGCCTGGACTATGACCAGATGGCGCTGTGGAAGTACCAGCGCTATCTGCAGGATTACCTGCGTACGATCGCCGCAGTCGACGAGAACGTCGGTCGGGCGTGCGATCGGGTGGTCGAACGGGGTGAGCATGGGAACACGATCACTATTTATGGTTCTGACCAGGGTTTCTTCCTCGGTGAGCATGGTTGGTTTGATAAGCGCTTCATGTACGAGGAGTCGCTGCGCATGCCGCTGGTCATGTCGTGGTCGGACCGTGTGCCGAAGGGCCAGGTCGTGCGCAACCTCGTGTCGAACGTGGATATCGCCCAGACGCTGCTCGACGCGGCCGGTGCCCCGGTGCCCGAGCGCATGCAGGGTATGAGCCTGCTTCCGCAGATCACCGGCGTGCCCGACGCTGAGGTGCGCGACGCGTTCTATTACCGGTACTGGGAGCACGACGACCGCATGCACCATGTGTGGGCGCACTATGGTCTGGTGACCGACCGCTATAAGCTCATCTACTATTACGCCGACGGTCTGGGGCTGGCGAATGCCGGCGACGTGACCTACCCGCCCGAATGGGAGCTGTTCGATACGAAGGAGGACCCCCACGAGCTCACGTCGGTGTACAATGACCCGCGGTATCTGACGGTTCGCGAGCAGCTCAAGGCGCGCATGCTGGAACTGCAGCGCGAGCTGGGCGACAAGCCGTACGAGCGGCCGACACCCGCTGAAAGGGCGCGCATCATCGGCAAGCGCTGACGATGCGGCATCGTTCCCTATCCCCTCCGCCACGGGTCCGGCTTCGTCGCTGCGGCCTGTGGCGTTTCCCTTCGGGCGGATCGGTTCCGCCCTCCGGCCGAAAGCAGGTGAGACTGTGCTCGACGATAGGTTCTCCGTGCTCGCCAAGCCCACCGGTGCCGTGTGCAACCTCGAATGCGAGTATTGCTTCTTCCTGTCCAAGGACCAGGTGCTTGACGGCGCTGATGCGATGGACGAGGCGACAATGGAACTTCACCTGCGCCGCTACCTCGATGAACAGCCCGACGGCGAAGTCACCGTGGCCTGGCAGGGGGGCGAGCCCACAATGCGCGGCCGGGGGTTCTTCGCCAAGGCCTTCGACCTGGCCGAACGCCTTGCCAGGCCGCGGCAACACGTGAACCATGTGCTGCAGACTAACGGCACATTCCTCGACGACGAATGGGCGGCCCTGCTCGCCGACCACCAGGTGCTGGTTGGCGTCAGCATGGACGGACCGGCGTCGATGCACGACGCCTACCGCGTGAACAGGGCCGGTCGCGGCAGCCACGCCCAGGTGCTGCGCGGGTGGCGTGCACTGGAGCGACACGACGTGCCGCGCAACATTCTGTGCACCGTGCACCGCGCCAACCAGGACCACCCACTCGAGGTGTATCGGTATTTCCGTGATGAGCTCGGTGCACGGCACATCCAGTTCATCCCGATCGTGGAGCGCGTGCACGCCTCGCAGCTGGCCGTTGCTGAGAATGGCTGGCGCAAGGCCGATGGCACCCGGCTGCTCTACGTGCAGGAGGGCCATCACGTGACTTCCCGTTCGGTTGATCCGGCCGCGTGGGGTGCATTCCTGACCGCCGTGTTCGACGAATGGGTCACACGCGATGTGGGTTCCTGCTTCGTACAGCTGTTCGACGTGATGCTCGGCAACCTGTTCGGCATGTACAGCCTGTGTGTCCATTCGCCCGAATGCGGCAATGCGCTCGTGCTTGCGCACAACGGCGACGTGTACTCCTGCGACCATTTCGTGGAGCCTCGCCACCGGCTGGGCGGTATCCGCGAGTCGTCGTACCGGGAGCTCGTCAACACCAGCCGACACCGCGAGTTTGGTGCCCTCAAAAGCGCGCTGCCCTCCGACTGCCGTCGGTGTCCGGTGCGCTGGGCATGCCAGGGGGGTTGCCCCAAGGACCGCATCGCCCCCGATGCAGATGGCGGCCGGCACCTCAACTATCTGTGCCCCGGGTATCGCGCTTTCTTCACGCACGCCGCGGGAGCGGTGATGGCGATGGCCGAGCTTGTGGCCAATGGTGAGCCCGCCTCGCGCATCATGGATGAGCCGCCCGCGGACGAGCCCACATCGTGGGACGCGGGGGGCGGGATGCTGGGGACGGACGACTACCCTGAGGACTACAGGCATCTCCGCGGCGTCGACACCTGGAGGACGACGAATTGACGAGGACGCGTACCATGCAGGAACAGGAACGCACAGGCAAGAGCCCTCGCGCTCAGTCCAGGGTAGGGTTGCGTGACATCGCTGAGGCGCTGGGCATCTCACAGACGGCGGTGTCGTTCGCCATTAATGACAAACCCGGGGTCTCCGACGAAACCAAGCGCAACGTCAAGGAGATGGCGCGCAAGCTCGGATGGACCCCAACCTATGCCGCTCAGGCGCTGGGGTCCTCCCGGACAATGACGGTGGGGTTCGCGCCGTCGCGCTCCGCTGACGATTACCAGACCGAATCTTTCATGCTGCATTTCATGGCCGGGGCGCAGCTGGCGCTGAGCCGCAAGGGCTACGGCCTGCTGTTCAGTCCCTGCACCTCACTCGACGAGGAGATACAGGTGTACCGGGACTGGGCCAAGCGCAAGCGCGTGGATGCGGTGGTTCTCGTCGACCTGCGCAGCAATGACCCCCGGCCGAGGCTGCTGCGGGAGCTGGGTATGCCTGCGGTGCTGGCGGGCGGCCCGGATCCGGACGACATCGTTCCTTCGCTGTCCATCGACGACTCCCGTACGATGGAGTCGGTGCTCGTGCACCTGAGCCTGCTCGGCCACCAGCGTATCGCCTACTTGTCTGGCGACTCGCATCTCGATTACTGCATGGAACGGACGAAGGCTTTCGAATCCTTCACCTCCACCCGTGGCCTGGGACCGCTGTGGGTGGAATTCACCGACTTCGACGTGAACAAGGCCGTGGCCATCACGCAGCGGCTGCTGGTCGAGGAGGAGCCGCCCACGGCGTTCATCTTCGAAAGTGAGACGCTGGCGGCGGCCAGCATCCGCGTGATCACCGAGGTCTGCGTCCGGCAGTCGGAACTCTCCGGGAAGGACGGGGGACGCCGGTATCCGTACAACATGCCGGCCACCGTGAGCTTCGAGGACAGCTTCATCTGCAGGAGCCTGTACCCGTCGGTGACCGCCGTGCACCGCGACGCGGGGGAGTACGGCACGCTCGTCGCCAAGCTGCTGCTCAAGAGCCTGTCGGGACGCCCCGTGTCGGGCAGCCGCAAGGTGCTCACCCCGCAGCTGATCATCCGCGAGAGCACGCGACTGGCCGCGGCGGACTAGGCGCGGCGTCCCCCTCCGTCTTCCGGCGTCCTTCCGTCCCTTTCCTCCCTCCCTAGCGCCCGCTCCGGGCGTGTCCCGTTTGAGGGAAGGGATGGAATCGACTACGCTGAGCTAAAGCGATTTAGTTCCGGTGGGCATCGGCGCCCGACGACGGCGTCCGGCGCCGGGACGTCGCCGGGAGGGACCCCCTCCCCCGGTCGATGACGGGGACGAACCCGCATCGAAGGACACAACAGCAAGGAGAACAAGAAGTATGGCCATTGCCAAGCGTTCCATGTCGCGCCGTGCGGCATCGATTGCCGCGGGCATTGCGGCGGCCGCCCTGGCGGCGACGTGCGCATTCGCACCGGCGGCGAACGCGCAGACCCCCGCCCCCTCGGCGCAGGAGACCACGCAGTCGACCGACCGTCACTTCATGGTGTACTACCGTGCCTGGCGCGACGTCACGATGAAGGGCGTCAACACCGACCTGCCGGACGACAACTGAATCTCGATGTACGACATCCCCTACGGCGTGGACGTGGTGAACGTCTTCAGCTACGTGCCGCAGGGCCAGGAGGAGCAGGCTCAGCCGTTCTACGACAAGCTCAAGGCCGACTACGCGCCGTACCTGCACTCGCGCGGCATCAAGCTCGTGCGCGGCATCGACTATTCCGGCGTTGCGGTCAACGGCTTCCGCACCTTCATCAAGGGGCAGGGCAAGACCGTGGACCAGGCCACCGAGGCCGACTACGATGCCTATGCCAAGCAGGTCATCGACGAGTACATGGTCTCCGTCGGCCTGGATGGTCTGGACGTCGACATGGAGAACTATCCGAGCGCCGCGGACGTGGAGATCTCCGACAACGTGATCCGCGCGCTGTCCAAGCACATCGGCCCCAAGTCCGACGACCCGGACGGCACGATGTTCCTCTATGACACGAACGGCTCCAATCTCGCCCCGTTCAAGAACGTGGCGGACTGCTTCGACTACGTGGCCTACCAGCAGTACGGCTCCTCCTCCGACCGCACCGCCCGTGCCGCCGCCGACTATGAGCCCTACATCGGCAATGAGTTCGTGCCGGGTCTGACCTTCCCCGAGGAAGGCGACATGAACAACCGCTGGTACGATGCCTCCGAACCGTACGAGGAGAGCCATTTCTATCAGGTGGCGTCGTACGTGAACGAGCACGATCTGGGCGGCATGTTCGTCTACGCGCTCGACCGCGACGGCCGTAACTACGACGAGGACCTGCACCGCATCGTGCCGTCCAACCTGCTGTGGACCAAGACCGCCATCACCGAGTCCCAGGGCATGAAGCTCGAGACGGCGAAGGCGGCCGCGAACCACTATCTCGACCGCATGGCGCTGCGTCAGGCGACCGTGCGCGACAACGGCGTGTCCGTCGACGAGGCCCGCACCGCGGTGGAGAAGGCCGCCAACCTGTACGAGGCCAACAAGGCGGTGCTTGGCGGCGACTACGGCGAAGGCTTCTCCGACACCTACGACCCGACGCTGGAGGCCGGCCTGCTGGACATCGACACCTCCGTGCTGATGCAGCAGATCGACAAGGCCACCGAGGCGATCAACGCCGACGCGACGGCCGCCGATGCGAAGATCGACCTGCGCACGGCCCGCGACGCCGCCATCGACGGCCTGACCAGCAGGATCTACACGGCGGACCAGGTGGCCGCGTGGTCGGCTGCCCTGAAGACGGCGCTCGACGCCACCACGCCGACTCCGACGCCGGATCCCGACGAGGACAACGACCATGAGAACGATGGCCAGGAGAACGACGCCGATACGGAGACCACGCCCGACACGGACAAGGACGCGAACGCCGGGAACAAGTCCCAGGCCCAGCCGGAGCAGCTCAGCTCGACCGGCGCCTCGGTGAACGCCATCGTCGCCGCAGGCGTGGCGCTCGCCGCCGCGGGTGCGGCCCTGGCCCTGTCCCGCAGGCGTGCCTGAGACCCTCGTGGGGATGCCGGTGGAGGAACCGGCGTCCCCACCTCGGCGCCCTTTCCGTGACGCTGACGCATTCCGGGTCCTCTCCCCGTGACGCTGACACATCGTGACCGTGACACATCATCCCGTATCGTTGGAATTCCAAGGATCGTGGATGTGACCTCCTGGCTCGGATGTGTCAGCGTCACGGGGAGGGACCGTGGAATGCGTCAGCGTCACGGTCGATTCATGGGGGAGGGGATTCCGCCCGGGAGAGGGATTCCGGACATGGGGTATCGTCATGGGGACGACACTCGTGACACGCCGCAGTGGGGGTGCGCGGAGGGGGGACGAGCGGCTATAATATGCGCTAAAGCGGTTTAGTAAGTCTCGGTCGGATAGTCGGACGGCGTGGTCCTCGGGCTTCCGTCCGGGAGCCGTTCCGGTCCACGAATAATGCAAGGGGAACGCATGTTCCTGAAAATCGACCAGCAACTGGAGCGCTGCACCCGCGTCATCCGCCAGCGCGTCCGTCCCCGCATCCACCCCTCGATCGGCACCCTGACGGTGGAGGCCTTCGACATCCCCGGCGAGCCGATGCCGGTGCCGGAGTTCTTCGCCCGCCTCGGCCGCGGCGAGATTGCGTTCGAGCCGTTCGAACTCGGCTCGAAATGGGGCACCACCTGGGGCACCACCTGGTTCCGCCTGACCGGCCGCGTGCCCGCCGGCTACCCGAAGGGCCGCGCGCTGGAGCTGTTCCTCGACCTGGGCTGGTACGACCACTCGGTCGGCGGCCACATCGAGGGCATGGTGTACCGCCCGGACGGCACCGTCATCAAGGCCGTGCATCCGCGCAACCACTGGGTGCCCTTCCTCGACGCCGACGGCACCCCTCACGCCGACATCGCCGCCGACGGTACCTTCACCGTGTACCTGGAGGCCGCCTGCAACCCGCTGCTGCTCGGCGTCATCCCGTTCATCGAGACCGAGCTGGGCGAATGCGCCACCGGCAAGCCGGAGGAGCAGTACGTGTTCCGCCGCGCCGACCTGACCGAATACGACGAGCGCTTTGAGGACTACTGGCTGGACCTCGACACCGTCCAGGGACTCATGAACGACATGCCGGACAGGCAGTCCGCCCGCTACTTCCAGCTGGCCAAGGCCCTTCAGCGTTCCCTCAACGCCTTCGACGAGCAGCATCCCGACACCGTGGAGCAGGCGCGCGCCGAACTCGCCGGCGTGCTCGCCAGGCCGGCCAACGCCTCGGCCATGCGCATCAGCGCCATCGGCCACGCGCACATCGACTCCGCATGGCTGTGGCCCTGTCTCTTATACACATCTCCGAGCCCACGAGACCCTAAGACATCTCGT
>ENA-OWZV01000246-OWZV01000246.1-human-gut-metagenome-genome-assembly--contig:-NODE-246-length-14638-cov-4.440787_pt1 | contig 14638 bp, 13 predicted proteins | sample MGYA00249264_ERZ652123 | MGnify/ENA primary metagenome ERZ652123 (study PRJEB26925, sample SAMN05827256) | human gut metagenome | biome: ENVO:2100002; feature: ENVO:00000062; material: ENVO:00002003... | reverse complement strand
GTCTTAGGGTCTCGTGGGCTCGGAGATGTGTATAAGAGACAGGTGGGCGACGTCATCACCTTCGGCGTGGGCTTCGAGCGCTTCGGCAAGAACATGGCTGTCTCGCGCGCCTTCGACGACAAGGCGGGCGTGTGGGTCGCTGTGCGCGTGCTGGAGACGCTCGCTAAGGAGGGCCGCGCGCCCGGCGACTTCATCGTGGCCGCCACCGTTCAGGAGGAGATCGGCACGCGCGGCGCCGAGACGAGCGCGTACTCCGTGCGCCCCGACGTGGGGCTCGCCTTCGACGTGACGCACGCCACCGACTATCCGGGCATCGACCCGACGAAGCACGGCAAGATCGTGTGCGGCCAGGGCCCCGTCATCGCGCGCGGCCCCAACATCAACCCCGAGGTGTTCGAGCGCCTGGTGGCCGCCGCCAAGGCCGAGGGCCTGCCGTACCAGCTGGAGGCCGAGCCGGGCGTGACGGGTACCGATGCGCGCGCCATCCAGATGGCCCGCGGCGGCATACCCACGGGCCTCGTTTCCGTGCCGCTGCGCTACATGCACACGCCCACCGAGGTGGTGTGCCTGGCCGACCTGGACGCCACGGTGAAGCTGGTCGTGAGGTTCGCGCGCGACCTGGGCGAGGACGCGTGCTTCGTGCCCGGCATGGCCGGCGCGAGCCCGCTTGCGCGCGAGGAGGCCGCTGACGACGCCGAGCTCGCGGCCCAGGCTGCCGCCGGCGCGCCTGCGCACGAGACGGCTGCGCAGCGCCGGTTCGACGAGACGGGCGTGGAGTAGCCGCCATGAAACGCGAAGCCTCCACCATCGCCAAGAACAAGAAGGCCTTGCACGAGTACGACATATTGGAGACCTACGAGGCCGGCATCGAGCTCACGGGCACCGAGGTGCGCTCGCTGCGCGAGAACCACTGCCAGCTCACGGACTGCTTCGCGCTCGTGCGCGACGGCGAGGTGTGGCTGCACAACGTGCACATCCCGCCGTACGCCAACGGCAACCTGGCCAACCCCGACCCCGACCGCAAGCGCAAGCTCCTGCTGCACAAGCGGCAGATCCGCCTTCTGCGCGAGCAGGTGAAGGAGAAGGGCATGGCCCTCGTGCCGCTGAAGATGTACTTCAAGGAGAACTCGCTCGTGAAGGTGGAGCTGGGCGTGGCGCGCGGCAAGAAGCTGCACGACAAGCGCGCGACCATGGCCGAGCGCGACTCCCGCCGCGAGATCGAGCGCGCGCTCAAGGAGCGCAGCCGCTAGATACGGAAACCCCGCGCCGCCCGAGCGACGGCGCTTATGCGAAGGAGGCCTTCCATGGGCTTGGACGATGAGCTTGAGAACATAGAAAACGGCGCCGAGACGGAGGCCGAGCAGATCGACGAGGAAACCGAGCTGGAAGACCTCGAGGAGTTCCAGGACGACGAGGAGTTCGACCCCAACGCCGGGGAGACCGACCTCGAGGAGGCCTACGAGGGCTTCTTCGCCGAGGAGGGCCCGGACGGCGAGGGCGAGACGTCGCCCTCCGGAGACGACGGCGGCCTGGCCGCGGTCGTCGAGCGCTCCACGGGCATCGACCTTTCCGAGGAGGGCTTCCACTTGGTGGACGGCGACGGGGAGGACCTCGAGGCGGAGCTGGGCGAGGAAGGCACCGTGGACGGCTACGACGGCGAGGAGCTGGCCGACGACACGGAGGACGTCACCGTGGTGGAGCCGGCCGACAACGAGGACGGCTACGAGCTGGTTGAGCTGGAGCTGGATGAGGACGACATCGTGCGCTACCTGGAGGACGAGGACGGCAACCGCATAGGCTTCGTGCTCATGGAGGACGGCGAGGAGTGCGAGTACCTCTACGTCGAGGACGACGAGGAGGATGCCGACGGTGCGGGGGAGGACGAGGACAACCCCTACGACCTGGGCATCACCAAGGAGGGCGTGGCCGAGGCAACCAGCGACATGAACGCCATCTACAAGGACGGCATAGCCGTGGCGGCCGAGCTGAAGGACGCTTTCGACGACATCAAGAGTGCCTTCGACTTCTCGTTCCTGAAGCAGAAATAGGGCCGGCCGGGGCGTGCGGGGTGTGGCCGCCCTATCGAGGGTCGGCGAGCGCTCCGTGCGCAGCTCCCGGCGGCGTGGCCGCAACGCAAAGGAGCCCTGCCGGCATGCTGCCGGCAGGGCTCCTGCCTTTGGTTGGTGGAGCCAAAGGGGAAGCAGTCGAACTTGACGGCTTCCCCTTTAACAAAAGGGTTGCCGTCCTCCCCGTATAGCATATCCCACGTGACTTCAGTCCTGTCCTCCGAATACCACGACGTTACCACCAGCCCGTCGTCGGTCAGGTAAATCTTATCGACGAAATACTCCAGCACCTGGTCGCGGGTCTCGGGATTGTCGAAGTCCGCATGCAGGAACTTCTCGAAGTACGCCTTGATGGTGTGCTCGTCCTCGCACAACGCGGCGCGGATGTTCTCGGCCTCGATGGCCTCGTTCAGGGCGCGCTTCTGCTCTTCGAGCTGCACCAGGCGCTCCGTCACCGTCTCGCTGATGAGTCCCGACTCGATGACCTTCACGAGGTTCGCAAGGCTCTTCTCGACCTCGCGGCGCTTGGCCTCCAAGCCATCCAGGTAGCCCGTATCGCGGTAGTTCTTCTCGTAGTACGCCGCCGCATCCACGGCCAGCGACATCAGGTTCTCGGAGTCGTGGAGAATCGACCGGAGAATCATCGTGACAGCATCCTCCAGCTTCTCCTTGCGCACCTTCTTCAGCGTGCACTGCTTGCGGCGCTGGGCGGAGCAATAGTAGTAGTAATACGTCCGCCCCGTCCCGCTCGTGCCGGACACGCCCTGCAGGGTGCTCCCGCACTTCCCGCAGTAGACCTTGCCGGTCAGCCAATAGCGCGGAGCGTCGTTCTCATCCATGCCGCGCGCCCGCTGGGAACCCTTGCGCTTGTTCTCGGCGAACTTCCGCTGCACCTTGTCGAAGGTCTCCTCGTCCACCAGCGCGGGCATGCCGCCCTCGACCACGATGTCGCCGTGTCGGTACTCGCCGATGTAGGCGCGGTTCTGGAGCATCTTGTTCAGCGTCTTCACGCCGAACTTCGCGCCCCGCGTGGTGCGCAGCCCCTGGGCGTTCAGCTCGTCGCAGATGGTCTGCATCGCCTTGCCCTCGGCATACTCTGCGAACATCCGCTGCACGAACGGAGCGGTGTCCGGGTCCACGATGTACCTCTTCGTGGACTTGTCCACCCCGTAGCCGAACAGCTTGTGCCCATTGTAGAGCGCGTGCTGGGCGTTGTAGTCCATGCCTCGCTGGATGTTCTGGGACAGCTGGCGGCTGTAATACTCCGCCATGGCATCCATCAGCCCCTCGATGAGCACGCCCTCCGGCCCGTCGGTCGGGATGTTCTCCGCCAGCAGGCGTATCTCGCACCCGGCGTCGCGGATGGTGCGCTTCGCCATCGCCAGCACGTACTTGTCGCGCCCCAGGCGGTCGGTCTTCCACATGATGAGAACACGGGGACGGATTTTCGCGACCTCCGACAGCATCTGCTGGAACCCCGGTCGGTCCTCCGTGGTGCCGGATATGGCCGCGTCCTCGTACTCCTTCACGATTTTGAACCCGTGGGCGTCCGCCCACGCATGCGCAAGCTCCCGCTGCTGGTCGATGCTCGCCTCGTTCTGCGAATGGGAGGAGAATCGGTAGTAGGCGATGGCGAGATTGTTGTCGTTCAGCTCGAACTTCTTCTTGCGTGCCAAGCTCTTACCCCCTCCCGTAATTTCTGCTTATAGGTTTTCATGGTTCACTCCTTTGGATGATGAATTACATAAATACGTATTTAATTATAAGCCCGCCGCCCTCACGGAACGGCGGGCCGTCAACGCTTATACGAACATCTGCTGAAGCAGGCCCTTCTTCAACTCACACCATGCGTCTAGCTCGTCCTTCGCCTTCGCTATGACGTCATCAAGCGATGCGAGACAATCAGCAATTTTGCGCTGCTCGGGGAGAGAGGGAACCGACATGCGAGTTAAGGCAATATTGCCCTTGCTTACAGATGTCACCTTGATTCCCTGCATATACGGACGCAGCTGGTCATGATATGCATCTGAGTTCATGTAATAACCAAGGTAGTTCCTTGCGAAGCTCTCCCTCGGACGGCAGGCAATCGTGTGTAGGCCCGAGTAGACTACATCCGAGCCTATGTTCGTCACCTCCACGGCTTTTCCGACGGATTCGTCCTCAGCCGTATCTGCTATCACGATGTCACCGTCTTTGAGGCGGTCCCAGCGCTTACACTCAACGTCGGAGTTGACAAATGGAACCTGGTTGTTCTGAATATCGACAATGGACCCGTACTTAACCAGCACGTCGCCATAGTGGATGTTTCTTGCCTGCCCAGACTCCGCATTTAAGCAATCCCTCGACAGAGTGTTGTTGCGCAACTTAATAAAAACATCAGCGAAGGTTCTCTCCTCCCAATCCGGGAAGTCTGACCCGTCGTCAGCCTTGAACCTGACCTCCTGGCTGAACAGCTTCTGCATCACGCCCTTCTTGCGCTTCTCCCACGCGGCGACCTCCGCCTCCTGCGCGGAAATAACGTCATCGACGGCAGAAAGCAGGTCGGCAATCTTGCGCTGTTCAGGAAGGGAGGGACGATAAAACGGCGTATCGAGAATAGTCTTGTTGTAAAGCCGCTTAATCGTGCTGCCTTCGAGTCCCTGCCACTTCACGACGGAATAGAACTGCTTCAGATAGCTATCGAGTACGGTATCGTCATGCTCAAGCCATACGATGTTCGAATCCTGGTAATAGGCGTCTTCGCCCTGGTATTCAACCTGGCGCCCGATTGTTCCTGACGCCGACAGAAGAATCGTACCAACTTCAGGGTACGCATATTTTGATTTCAGCTCATCAAAGAGACTTTTCGAAATATATGCGTCAGGAACACCGCCGAACGTCCCGATTTTGAAAAAGGGCACATCTCCGACTTCGCGGGTCTGCTCTTTGAACACGCGCTTGCACATAGCGACGCTGCCGACATCGCCAAGCGTCATCCCTTCCCAGTCCGGGAAGTCAGACCCGTCATCAGCCTTGAATCTCAGTTTCGGTACTCCCATGTCTACACCTCCTTCAGAACTAAATGAATGTACATTTCGAATACTGCCAGCAGGAACAAATCTTCCATCGTGTCTATGGTTTCCCCCGCATATCCTCCTGGTGCTCCATACTCTTTATCCGAATCGTCATCCCCGCTGCCGTATATTGCAACGTACTGCGCAAGGACCGTCGCAAACTGGCACGCTTCGTTTTCCGGCGCCCCCTTGAACCCGTACTTGCGCTCAAGGGTAGAAATAGGATGCTCGGGACCATGGCCCCGGAACGATTCGCTTAATACGTCCGTGATACAGCTTTCATAAGACGAGATGCCGTCAAAGTTCGCGGCGAGCGGACCAGTCATATATGGGGGACGATAATTGATTCGCTCGACGGGAATCTTCTCTCCGCCGTAGTATTCGAGGCTGCGCAACACGTACTTGCCTCCGTCATAGAACGGAGGCTCATCTCCAGGAAAACGCGTGCGCAAGACTTCCTCCACCGCTTTAATGCACCGCCTAAAGAGCTCCTTTTCCTCCTTGACGCGCAAATCCAGTCCGCAGTATTCGAGAACACGGTTCTGTGTTTCGAGCGTCATGCAGCAAAACTCGCGGTACATCTCGCGCGAATAGTAATACAGGTCGTTATGCATTGCCGCCATCGCGCACAAAGGAATCAGGCCGCGGTCGGCGTAATGCTTCGATATGAAGGAAACCGCCTGCGACTTCACCCCTTCAGCATGACGTCGCTCGTCGCGCTCGTCCTGACGCCGCTCGAATCTCTCCATGCGTCCGCTTTGCCACAACTGCAGGCCCGCAATCACAACGGTCACGATGAGGGAAATTGAGGCGCAAATTATGCTTATCCAATCTGAACAGGTCAATTACGCCCCTCCTCTCAAAGCCCCAGCTGACGCAGCATCGACTCCGCCTTGTCGATAGCGGCCTTCTTCTCGCTCTCGATGCGCTTGAGGTCGTCGCGAACGGCCTCAAGGTCCACCGGCTTCTCTTCCTCGAACGTATCGACGTAGCGGGGGATGTTGAGGTTCCAGCCGTTCGCCTCAATCTCGGCCATATCGGCCACGTGGACGAACTTGTCCACGTCCTCGCGCTTCACGTAGGCGTCGACAATCTTCTGGATGTGCTCGTCCTCCAGCGTGTTCTGGTTCTTGCCCGGCTTGAACTCCTTGCTCGCGTCGATGAACAGCACGTTGCCGCTGTTGCCGTTGCGCTTCGTCTTCAGCACCAGCAAGCACACCGGAATGGACGTGCCGTGGAACAGGTTCGGGGCGAGGCCGATGACGGCATCGAGGCGGTTCAGGTCCCTCACGATGTACTTGCGGATGACCTCCTCGGCACCGCCGCGGAACAGCACGCCATGGGGCAGCAGCACCGCAACGCGCCCGTCATCGTCGTCCATGTGGTAAATCATGTGCTCCACGAACGCGTAGTCGGCATGGGACTTCGGCGGCAGCTTGCCCGCGCCCGAATACCTCGGGTCGTCCAGCAGCGCCGGGTTCGCGTCGTACTTCAGCGAGTAGGGCGGGTTGCACACCTGCACGGTCATCTTCACGTCGCCGTACTTGTCCTCGCGCAGCGTGTCGCCCTTGTAGATGTCGAAGTTCTGATAATCAACGCCGTGCATCAGCATGTTCATACGGGCGAGGTTGTACGTGGTGGCGTTGTTCTCCTGCCCGTAGAAATGACCGACGCGCCCGGTCGTGAGGTGCTTCTGCACCTCCAGGAGCATGGACGCCGAACCGCAGGTGCAGTCGCCCACCGTCTTCGCCTCGTCCAGACCGACGGTCGCCAGCGTCGCCACCAGCTTCGACGGCCCCGTGGGCGTGAAGAACTCGCCGCTCTTCTTGCCCGCGTCCGATGCGAACAGGCCGATGAGAATCATGTACGCCGTGCCCAGCACGTCGAACTGCGAATCCGACAGGCTGAAGTCAATCTCGCTGATTTTCACGATGACCTTCGCGATGAGCGCCGTCCGCTCGGCAACGGTGTCGCCCAAATCCGGGTCCTGCAGCTTCATGTCGTTGAACAGACCGCTGAACGCAGCCTCGGACGCCTGCCCCATAGTGGAACCAGTTAACTCGTTCACCGCACGCTCGTAGTCCTCGACGCTGAACTTATCAACATCACCCTCTGGGCGAACAATTTTGCGCACAAGCTCCCGGAACAGGTTCTCGGGCTTGATGATGTAACCCAAGTGCTCGATGGACCACTGCTCGACAATCGGGCGGTAGTCCGCATCGGAGAACGCCTGCTCGTAGGTCAGCCCGTCCTCCTTCAGAATCTCCTGCATGTACTCCTCGGTGCGCTCCGACAGGTAGCTGTAGAAAATCGTCCCGAGGATGTAATTTCTGAACTTCGTGGAATCCATGTTCCCGCGCAGGTCGTTCGCGATGGCCCAGAGCTTCTGGGAAAGCTCGCTCGCCTGCGCCTGATATTTCACAGAATCAATCATGTCTTACTCTCCTTCTGCCTTGTAGCGGCTATATGTGTTCACGACGAACTCCTTGATGGCGCCCGTCATCTTCGTAATCTTCAGAAGCCCCATGTGATACGCGGCCAGCCTCCTGCGGATTGCCTCCTCGGAAATGCTCCCGCCGAAGGTGTACTCCGAGAAGACCTCCAGCACGTCCTTCGCATCAAGCCCGTTGTCATAAGCGAAGGACTCAATCTCGGCCTGCAGGCTCTCGCGCTCGAACTGCTCGTATGCCTGCTGGATGTCCGCGTCGTCCGGCAACTCGTAGAAGCGCGTGCGGATGAACGCCTCCATGATGTCCTTCTTCGCGCGGAGCGCATCGTTGTCCGAGCGCTCAATCTCGCGCATCACTAGGTCGATGTCCCGCGCGCGCTCCTCGTCGGACTTCCCGGCGTCATGGGCCGACTTCAGCAGGCTCAGGATGTACATCACGTTGATGCGGTCGGTTCGCACCAGCTCCACGTCGAAATCGACGTCGACGGGCACGGGAACCTTCGGGTCCCTCTTCTTCGCCTCGTCGTGGTAGTAGAGGTACCAGCTCTTGTATCCCTCGTACTCCTCCTCGTCCAGCACGACGGACAGGTCGGCCCAGTCGAACTTGCCGAAGGTCTTGAGGGTCGCCAGGGTGCCGGACAGCGAGCGGAACGCCACGACGAACTGGCGGATGTCGCCCTCGCTCTGGAGCTGCCCCGCATCGTCGACGGTCTGCGCCGCCTTGCGCAGCACGGGCACCTGGTTCACCCACTTGTTCACGTAATACTCGTAGCTCTCCAGCAGGTACTCGTTCGGGTCCCCGTCGCCAGAGAACAGCCGCAGCGCATCGTCCTGCGCCCGCTTGATGTCGCGGTACGACACAATCTGCCCGAACTGCTTCGTCACCTTGTCCACGCGGTTCGTTCGGCTGTACGCCTGCACCAGCGTGTGCCAGATGAGGTTCTTGTCCAGATACAGCGTGTTCAGCGGCTTGGCGTCGAACCCGGTGAGCATCATGTTGACCACCAGCAGGATGTCCACCTGCGGAAGGTCCTTCTGCTTCATGCGCCGCGTGATGTCCTTGCGGTACGCATCGAAGGAGTCCAGCGAGAAGGACGTGCCGAACATCGCGTTGTAGTCGTCCATGCAGCGCCCCAGAAGCTCCTGGGAGTGCTCGTCGCCGCCTTCGTCCATGTCCTCGTTGGCCTGGTACGTGAAGATTGCGGCCACGCGGTAGCGCTCGGCCTCCGGCCTCGCCTCGTTCAGCTCCTTGAACGCGTCGTAATACTTCCCGAGCGTCTTGATGGAATCGACCGCGAACAGCGCCGTGTAGATGTCCTTTCCCTGCGGGTGGACATGCTGCTCGTGATGCTCGAAGATGTCCTCCGCGATGACGCGGATGCGCTCGTCGTCATGATACAGGGCGTCCAAATCGAGGTTGTGGCGGCGACAGTAATCCGGGTCGCCCAGACGCTCAGGGTCGATGCCGTTCGCGGCGACCTGCTTCGCGAAAATCGTCCGCTGGTACTCGACGGAGAACCGCAGGACGTTACCGTCCGCTATGGCGTCCTTAATCATGTAGCGGTGCAGGCAGGCATCCAGCTTCGAGCCCGCGTAGAACACGTCGGCGGTCGTCCTGCCGTCCTTGCCCTTGTTCGCCTCGAAGATGGGCGTGCCGGTGAAGCCGATGTAGTTCGCGTTGCGGAAGTGCCGCTGGATGTCGCCGTGCATCTTGCCGAACTGGCTGCGGTGGCACTCGTCGATGATGAACACGACCTTCTTGTCGCGGTACGAATCCATCAACGCCTCGTAGCGCTTGCTCTTGACCGCGTTCGCCATCTTCTGGATGGTCGTCACGATGAGCTTGCGGTCCACCTGCTTCAGCTGCTTCACCAGCACGGCGGTCGAGTCCGAGCCGTCAACGCAGTCCTTCTCGAACGAGTTGTACTCGTCCACGGTCTGGTCGTCGAGGTCCTTGCGGTCAATCAGGAAGATGACCTTGTCGACCCTCGGCTCATCGCGCAGAAGCTGCGCCAGCTTGAAGGACGTGAGCGTCTTGCCCGAACCAGTGCATGCGAAGACGTACCCGTTCTGGTTCGACTCCAGCACGCGCCGCTTCGCCGCCTTCACGGCGAAAATCTGGTACGGCCGCATGACCATCAGCACCGGCTCGGTGGTCTTGATGACCATGTACTTGTCCAGCATCTCGGTGATGGTCGAGCGCCGCAGGAACTCGGCAGTGAACTCGTCCAGCTTGTTGATGCGCTTGTTGTTCTCGTCCGTCCAGAAGAACACCAGGCTCTTCAGAATCGGATTGTAGACGCCGCCGTCCATCTCGTTCTCGTTGCAGAAATACTTGGTCTGCACCGAGTTCGACACGATGAACAGCTGCAGGTAACGAAACAGCCCCTTGAACGAGAACTTACGATAGCGGTTAATCTGATTTATCGCCTCATTTATCTCCACGCCGGGGCGCTTCAGTTCAATCTGGACCAGCGGAAGGCCGTTGATGAGAATCGTCACATCGTAACGGTTCTTGTACGAAACGTCGTCCTTGTGGTCCTTGTCCATCGTGACCTGGTGCGTCACCTGGTAGATGTTGCGGTCGGTATCGGAGCTGAAGAAATCCAGATACACGGTCCGACCGTTATCCAGCGTCAGGACGTATTTGTCGCGCAGAATCTTCGCCGATTCATAAACACTGTGGTTGTCCACGTGCATCATCACACGACCGAACTCCGCGTCCGAAAAAGACGCCTCGCCCTTCGCCTCGACCAGCTTGGCAGCGTTGAACACAGCGAGCTGCTCACGGAAGTTGGTGACGACATCATCGTAATCCGTCATTGCGACGAACTTATAGCCGATGCTCTCAAGCCTGTCTATGAACAGGTTCTCGACATCGTATTCTGATATATGTGCCATATGTCACCACCTCCCTTACTTGTCTTCTCTGTGTTCCGCGACCCACTCATGGATAATCGCGGCAATCGTCGTCTCGCGCTCCGCCGCCATCATCTTCAGCGCCTTCTTGTCGCTCACCGTGAGCGACAGCGAGAGCGTGGTGCGCTTCTCGTCCTCGGCGGGCGCAGCGTCCGCCGAAACCGTTGTCTGCTTCGCAGCCGCCGGTTCGGAAACCGTCTGCTCTATCTTCTTCTGCTCGGCCTCGCGGTCGGCAGCATACTTCTCGAACATGTTCGCCATAGCTCGACCTCCTTTAATCATTTACGCATTTGTACAATTATACAACACGGGGCATCGGTTTGTCCATACAAACAACGCCCCTGACCTGCGGTTATTCCCTCGGGAACCCCGCAGCCTCGCGCACCGTGTCCACCAGGGCGCGCGTCGCCCTCGCGGCCTTGCCCCTGCGGTCGAACTCGACCACGGACACGCCTGCAGCGCCCGCCTGCACGAACGCCTCGGACTGGGGAAGCGTGACCACCGTCTGGTCGCCCGCAAGCCCCTCGAACCACTCCATGAAGTCGCGGGACGCCTTGAAGCGGTTCCACCCGTTCATCACGTAGACAATCTTCGCCCGGCTGTGCTTGAACACCGCCTTGCGCATGCGCATCAGCGGCTCGATGTCCCTCGACGTGGTGCGGGTGGGGATGACCACCACGTCCGCCTCCTTCAGCCATTCCGACAGCGCCTCCTGGAGCGCCCCCGGCGTGTCCACCACGGCGACCTGCGCGCCGTCCGCCTCGCGGGTGCGGTGCAGGGTGCCGCCCTGGGCGTCCAGGTCGTAGAAGCTCACGGGGATGCCGGAGCGCTCGAAGGAGAATGCTATCTCGTCGGCGACCAGGGACTTGCCCACGCCGCCCTTCTGGTTGCATACCAGAATCGTCTTCATATCGCTCACCTCGCTATACATTTAATCAATTACGCATTTCCATATTTAATTATAAGCCCGCGAAAAGCGCAGTTCAACTGCCACTTTCTGGGCTTCAGCTGGGCTTTTCGTGGTCTCGAAACGGGCTTTCTCACGTCGCCCGGAACGGCCCGTTTCCCGCATCGCCTCGTAAACGAGCGGATGCCGAAAACCGCCGTCCTCCGCCCCTTGCGCGTACACCCGTCAAAAGCCCTTCTGCAGGTCTCTTCGCGTGCCGTTAGCGGGCCAGCACCCCTTGAAGGATGCCTTCGGCATCGGGTGCCCACGTGAAGAGAAAGGAGGTCCGCACATGAACGAAGGCTGGAAGAGGTTCCACGGCACGGACGAGGAGGTCATGTGGCGCATCCAGGTGCTGAAGCGCACCTCGCGCCTCTGCGCGGCCAAGGCCAAGGAGCTGGAGCGCATGGCGAAGGCGGACGGCGACATGCCCGCCATGGACCACGCGTCGCTCATGGACGTGCTGAAGCGCATCGACAACGTGATGGAGTGGCGGTTCGTGAACGCCCTGGGCGAGGTGGTGCTGGACGCAGACATCCTCACCGAGAGCATCGACTGCGAGACCCTGCGCTCCATGCGGCAGTGCGTCGTGAACGCCATCGTGGACATCGAGGAGGCGGAGGAGGGGCGCGATGAGTGACTACGGCATCAGGACCTACGCCGACCTGGCCGAGACCTGCCGCGGCATGGTGCTCGCCAACGAGATAGCCAGCCGCCCGCTGGAGCCGGTGAGCGGGGATTGGGCACCCTGGGACGAGATATTCCAGTGGTACATCGTCCAGGACCCGAGCTTCCTCATGGAGCACACCGACGAGCCGGTGTTCTACGACGCGGAGCTGGGGCTGTACGTCTGGGGGATAACCCACTTCGGAACCAGCTGGGACTACGTGCCCGCGCCGGAAATCCACTGACCCACAGGAAAGGGAGCAGCATCGTGCTGCTCCCTTATCTTTTTCGGCTACTCGTACTGCTTGTCCGCATCGGCCCCGTACTTCACACGGCCACCGGCACGCCTTGCCGCCTTGTCCTCGCGTTCCTGCAGGCGCACGCGCTTTGCCTGCTCCTCGCGCTCGTCCTCGTGGGCAAGGGCCTTCTCGGCTGACTTCAGGCGCTTCTCGGCGTCCCACATGTTCCTGCGGGACTCGTACAGACGCCTCTCCGCAGCTTCGCGCTCCCGGCGGCGCTGCTCCTCCATGGCCTGCTGAAGCAGCATGCGCATCATCATGGCCGTCATGTCCGCCATCATGCGGGACACGGGGTCCTTGGCATCGCGCCCGGCCTTGGCGAACACCCACGCGCCAGCCAGCAGGTTCGGGCACGGATGGTCGAGCGCGTCGCGCGCCTCCTTGGAGGCGTGGAACTCGCGCCTCGCCGCGTCCACCTCGGCTTGCAGCTTCGCCAGCTGCTCCTCGGGGTGGCGCTCCGCCTCCATGAGCTGCTCGTAGCGCTCGTCCATGAACGGCTCGCCGCTCTCGCGGCAGCGGTTGATGTGCGCCCTCTGGAGGTCGCCCGTCATCTGCGCCACGTCGGACTCCTCGACCGCGTACACGTCGAATGAAGGCTCTGCAGGAGAATCCGTCTGCGGTTCCGCCGCGACGGCCTGTTCGGGCGCAGGCTCCTGCACGGTTGCCGGCTCGGGCTGTACAGCGGCCTGCTCCTGCGCCTGCCTCTGCTTCTCCTCGAAGTACGCCTCGACGCCTTCCTTGGTCAGGTCGTCGGCGAGGTTGGAGGCGCGGCGCTTGCGGGAGCGGCGCTTGGGTCCCCACTCATCGACTGCCTTGTACGACCATCCGGCGGTGACCTCCCCGGTCTTCTTGTCGGTCTTGACTGTCTCCTTCAGCGTGACGCCCTCAAGTTCGAGATTGCGCTTGAACTCGTCCACCGTGTCGGAACGGTCGCGGGCGTACGCCACCTTATCCCCGAGGTGGCGGTCGAAAGAGTCATAGCCGAATGTGTCGCGGCGCTGCGCCCATGCGGACATCTCCTTGTCCGCCCCGAGCACCTGGAATCCGTTCTCGCGGCTCAGCCTGTCGTTCACCGCCTGCACGCGCGGGGCGTACAGACTGGTGTCCTCCTTGTTGATGACTTGGCCCGAACGGGCATCGTGGTTCGCGATGGTCGCGTGGGCATGCACGCATCCGCCCTCGCCGTCCACGTGCATGGTGACCCAGCACATGGAATCCGGTGCCAGCTCGTGGCACAGCGTGTACGCATATTCCATGCCCCGCTGGATGTCGTCCGGCCTGTTCGGGTCCAGCTCGTCGGTCGCCCATGAGATGCGCACCTCGTATCCTTCGTTGACCGCATTTGGATGGCGATGCTTCTGTCCCTCGCAGTAGACAATGAAGTCCTCCCTTGAGGCGGCGTCACCCATCTGCGCGGCGATGCGGTCCGTGCCGTTTTCCAGATGCTCGCGTCTGCGCTTGCCCTCGCCGAACTCGGTGTAGGACATGCGCCCGCGCACGTTCGGAAGCGACTGCACATGCGTCGTTGACATCAGACATCACCTCCCGTCTCCGCGTACGCCTGCAAATCCAAACGCAGTCCCTCGACTTCCGCCCGGAGCTTGTCCACTGAATCGCGGAACTCGCGGAACGCTTCCGCCTCGTCCTTCGTCCTCAACTCCTCGCGCACCGCGTCGTACATGCTCATACCGCTCATGCGCTGGTTGTGCGCACGTGCAATCTGGTTCACGTTGACGCCGATGCGGTTCAGCTCAATTCGGACACGGTCCAGCGCCGGGACGTCCAGAACCACCTCGCGACTCTGCGACGCGTAGCGATTTCCGTACAGCGCACCGCGCAGAAAATTGGAGCGGGAGCGCGTCCCGCGCCTCTCATCCAGCAGGGAAAGCTCCGCGTCGCTCATGCGCACCTGGACCACCTTGTCGCGGCGGTCTTTTTCATGCTTCTGGCGCGTCGCCTTCCCGCTTCTTTTCTCATACATATTCGCCATGCGGAACACCTCCTTTGCTGCTATCCAAAACGCCCGCCTGCGGCGGACAATCCAAAATGCCGTTTTCGGCTAATTTCGCAACGCCCGAGCGCAAAGGGGGAAAGAGCAAGCATTGACTTCGTACGTACAAATTGCGAAATTCGCAATTTGTCCTACTTCGTCAGCTTGCGAGGGGGCGGCTGCGCCGTCCCCTTCGAACCCCCGCCTTTTGCTGTCTCTTATACACATCTCCGAGCCCACGAGACCCTAA
>ENA-OWZV01000245-OWZV01000245.1-human-gut-metagenome-genome-assembly--contig:-NODE-245-length-14657-cov-15.187714_pt1 | contig 14657 bp, 9 predicted proteins | sample MGYA00249264_ERZ652123 | MGnify/ENA primary metagenome ERZ652123 (study PRJEB26925, sample SAMN05827256) | human gut metagenome | biome: ENVO:2100002; feature: ENVO:00000062; material: ENVO:00002003... | reverse complement strand
CCTTCCAGACGCTTCATATCCCAGTTGATGTCACGACCGGTAGAAGCCAGCGCCGCCAGGGTGAAGCGCAGCGCGTCAGTACCGTGCGGCTCAATGCCGTTCGGGAACTGCTTCTCGGTGCGCTTACGGATTTTGTCCGCCAGCTGCGGCTGCATCATATTGCCGGTACGTTTTTCCAGCAGTTCCGGCAGCGAAATACCGTCAACCATATCCAGTGGGTCAATCACGTTACCTTTGGATTTGGACATCTTCTGGCCTTCGTCATCACGAATCAGGCCGGTCATGTAAACGGTGTGGAACGGCACCTGCGGTTTGCCATTTTCATCTTTGATGAAGTGCATGGTCATCATGATCATGCGGGCAATCCAGAAGAAGATGATGTCGAAGCCGGATACCATCACGCTGGTTGGGTGGAACTGGCGCAGTGCGTCGGTGTTTTCCGGCCAGCCGAGCGTGGAGAAGGTCCACAGCGCGGAGGAGAACCAGGTGTCGAGAACGTCTTCATCCTGACGCAGCGCAACATCAGCACCGAGGTTATTTTCTTTACGCACTTCGTCTTCGTTGCGGCCAACATAAACATTACCCGCTTCGTCATACCATGCCGGGATACGGTGACCCCACCATAGCTGACGAGAGATACACCAGTCCTGAATATCGCGCATCCAGGAGAAATACATGTTTTCGTACTGCTTCGGTACGAACTGAATGTCGCCGTTCTCAACCGCTTCAACCGCTGGTTTCGCCAGTACATCGGCACGAACGTACCACTGGTCGGTCAGCATCGGTTCGATAACCACGCCGCCACGGTCGCCGTAAGGAACGGTCAGGTCGTGCGGTTTAATTTCTTCCAGCAGGCCGAGCGCGTCAACCGCAGCAACGACGGCTTTACGTGCAGCAAAACGCTCCAGTTTCTGGAACTCTGCCGGGATTTCGCTGGAATAAACGTCAGATTCGTTACCTTTGGTATCGAACACCTGGGCGCTTTCACGGATATCGCCGTCAAAGGTCAGGATGTTGATCATCGGCAGGGCGTGACGTTTACCGACTTCATAGTCGTTAAAGTCGTGCGCTGGGGTGATCTTCACGCAGCCAGTGCCTTTTTCCATGTCGGCGTGTTCGTCGCCAACGATCGGAATACGACGGTTAACCAGTGGCAGAATGACATATTTGCCAATCAGATCTTTATAACGCGGATCTTCCGGGTTAACGGCCACGCCAGTATCGCCCAGCAGAGTTTCCGGACGGGTAGTCGCAACCACCAGATAATCTTTACCGTCTGCGGTTTTCGCGCCGTCAGCCAGCGGATAGCGGATGTGCCACATCGAACCTTTCGATTCGCGGTTTTCCACTTCCAGGTCGGAGATAGCGGTGCGCAGTTTCGGGTCCCAGTTTACCAGGCGTTTGCCACGGTAAATCAGGTCTTCTTTATACAGACGAACGAAAACTTCTTTCACCGCATTGGACAGGCCTTCGTCCATGGTGAAGCGTTCACGCTCCCAGTCGACGGAGTTGCCGAGACGGCGCATCTGACGGGTAATGGTGCCGCCGGATTCCGCTTTCCATTCCCAGATTTTGTCGATGAAAGCTTCGCGGCCGTAGTCGTGACGGGTTTTACCTTCTTCTGCGGCAATCTTGCGCTCAACGACCATCTGGGTAGCGATCCCGGCGTGGTCAGTACCGACCTGCCACAGGGTGTTTTTGCCCTGCATGCGCTGATAGCGGATCATGGTATCCATGATGGTTTGCTGGAAGGCGTGACCCATATGCAAACTGCCGGTGACGTTCGGCGGCGGGATCATGATGCAGAAACTTTCCTGGCTTTCATCGCCATTAGGCTTAAAGTAGCCCTGCTTTTCCCAGTGCTCGTAAAGCGGCTGTTCGATATCTTGTGGGTTATATGTCTTTTCCATTATTTCCAGGTTGCCGTATTCAGGTTGAAACCAGCCACGCGGTAGGCTTTATAGCGTTCGCGCGCCAGTTGTTTCAGAGAATCTTCATAAGGAACGAAGTCTACCACTTCTGTGAAAGCGGTGGCAAAATCTGCAAAGCTTGTTCGCAGACTAATCAATATATCGCGCGGGCTGCTGCTGCGCTTTTGCGGCCAGGCGATCTCCACCGGCGCACCGCCGCGCGGTCCTTCTCCCGCTAAATTATGCGGAACAAAGCTTTCTGCCGGACGCGCCCACAGGGCTTCATCCAGTCGGTAAGCCTGCTTTTCATCTTCACAGGCGATGAGTACGCGCTTACCACTGCGCCAACGTTCTGCGGCAATTTCACACACCAACTGCTCAACGGCGCTTAAGCCATCGACGGTGGTGTCATTGTCCAGAAGGTAGAACGTTGCGTTTTTCATATATGGGGCTTCTTGTGGTGGATTTAAATACGCATCAGGTATACACCGCAGCGCCTGATGCGACGCTGCCGCGTCTTATCAGGCCTACAAGTTAAGTGCTGTGTGTAGGTCGGATAAGGCGTTCACGCCGCATCCGACAATAACAGCCTTGCCTGATGCGACGCTGTCGCGTCTCATCAGGCCTACGAGTTCAGTGCTGTGTAGGTCGGATAAGGCGTTCACGCCGCATCCGACAATAACAACACAGCCTGATGCAATTACTCTTCGCCGTTAAACCCGGCGCGGTTTAGCAGGAACTGTGCCAGCAACGCCACCGGGCGACCGGTTGCGCCTTTCGCCTTACCAGAACGCCAGGCAGTACCGGCGATATCCAGGTGCGCCCAGTTATACTTACGGGTAAAGCGCGACAGGAAGCAACCTGCGGTAATCGCCCCACCAGGACGACCGCCAATGTTCGCCATATCGGCAAAATTGGACTCCAGCTGTTCCTGATACTCGTCACCCAGCGGCAAACGCCATGCGCGGTCACCGGATTGTTCAGATGCGGCAATCAGTTCATGGGCCAGCGGATTGTGGTTCGCCATCAGACCGGTAATGTGATGGCCTAGCGCGATAACGCAGGCACCGGTCAGCGTCGCCACGTCAATCACCGCTTCCGGCTCAAACCGCTCAACGTAAGTTAATACGTCGCACAGTACCAGGCGGCCTTCAGCGTCGGTATTCAGCACTTCAACGGTTTGACCGGACATGGTGGTTAACACATCGCCCGGACGATAGGCACGACCGCCAGGCATGTTTTCGCAGCCTGCCAGCACGCCGATAACGTTAATCGGCAGTTGCAGCTCCGCGACCATCCGCATCACACCGTAAACCGCTGCCGCACCGCACATATCGTACTTCATCTCATCCATGCCTTCTGAAGGCTTGATCGAGATACCGCCGGAGTCGAAGGTTAAACCTTTACCCACCAGCACGATTGGGCGTGCATCTTCCGACGCGTTGCCTTTGTACTCAATCACCGACATCAGCGATTCGTTTTGTGAACCCTGACCGACCGCCAGATAAGAGTGCATTCCCAGCTCTTTCATCTGCTGTTCGCCGATAACGCGGGTGATGACATTCTTGCTGTAGCTGTCAGCCAGCTGGCGCGCCTGAGAGGCGAGATAAGCGGCGTTACAGATATTCGGCGGCATATTACCGAGATCTTTCGCTGCTTTTATCCCGGCGGCAATCGCCAGACCGTGCTGGATCGCGCGCTCACCGCTGGCCAGTTCACGGCGGGTCGGCACGTTGAACACCATCTTACGCAGCGGGCGACGCGGTTCGCTCTTATTCGTTTTCAACTGATCGAAACTGTAGAGCGTCTCTTTTGCTGTCTCGACAGCCTGACGCACTTTCCAGTAGTTGTTACGGCCTTTAACGTGCAGTTCAGTCAGAAAGCAGACCGCTTCCATCGAGCCAGTATCATTCAGCGTATTAATGGTTTTCTGAATAACCTGCTTGTACTGACGCTCATCCAGCTCACGTTCTTTGCCGCAACCAATAAGGAGAATTCGCTCGGAAAGTACATTCGGAACATGGTGCAGCAACAGTGTCTGCCCCGGTTTTCCTTCCAGTTCGCCCCGACGTAGCAGGGCGCTGATGTACCCATCGCTGATTTTATCGAGCTGTTCTGCAATCGGAGAAAGGCGACGTGGTTCGAAGACGCCCACGACGATGCAGGCACTCCGCTGTTTCTCCGGGCTACCGCTTTTTACACTAAACTCCATGCACTACGCTCCTGAATCTTAAAGACAACGGCGGTGGCTACAGATAGAATTGCAAGCTTTCGTAACTCATGTCCGCTGTTGCGATGACTTCGTGTTAATCTTAACGTTATTACGGCATTGGCACGTCAGAACAAAATCTGAGAGGTGAATCCGTTGAGTATAATTATCTTAGCGACGATTTCGACGACTCAAGAGAATAAATGACGTTTAAGCCATGAAACAAGCTAAAATCCTGCAAAAGACGAGTTTTTACGGGCGTATTTAAAGTGATAATCATAAGATATCTGGTGCGGGAGACGCTCAAAAGCCAGCTGGCGATACTCTTCATCTTGCTTTTGATCTTCTTCTGTCAAAAGTTAGTGAGGATCCTCGGCGCAGCGGTTGACGGCGATATTCCGGCGAATCTGGTGCTCTCCCTTCTCGGGTTGGGCGTGCCGGAAATGGCGCAGCTTATCCTGCCATTAAGCCTGTTCCTCGGGCTGCTGATGACGCTGGGCAAACTGTATACCGAAAGTGAAATTACGGTAATGCATGCCTGCGGCCTGAGCAAAGCGGTTCTGGTGAAAGCGGCAATGATCCTTGCGGTATTCACGGCAATCGTCGCGGCGGTTAACGTGATGTGGGCGGGACCGTGGTCATCGCGTCATCAGGATGAAGTGTTAGCAGAAGCGAAAGCGAACCCTGGCATGGCGGCGCTGGCGCAAGGGCAATTCCAGCAAGCGACTAATGGCAGTTCGGTGCTGTTCATCGAAAGCGTTGACGGCAGCGATTTCAAAGATGTGTTCCTCGCGCAAATTCGACCAAAAGGTAATGCACGTCCTTCTGTGGTGGTGGCCGATTCCGGACATTTAACCCAGCTGCGCGACGGCTCCCAGGTCGTCACTCTCAACCAGGGAACGCGCTTCGAAGGCACTGCACTGTTACGTGATTTCCGCATTACGGATTTCCAGGATTATCAGGCGATCATTGGTCACCAGGCGGTGGCGCTCGACCCGAACGATACCGACCAGATGGACATGCGTACATTGTGGAACACTGACACCGATCGTGCCCGCGCAGAACTGAACTGGCGTATCACGTTGGTATTCACCGTGTTTATGATGGCACTTATGGTCGTACCGTTGAGCGTGGTTAACCCGCGTCAGGGACGCGTACTGTCGATGCTGCCAGCCATGCTGCTGTATCTACTTTTCTTCCTGATCCAGACCTCCCTGAAATCGAACGGCGGTAAAGGTAAGCTGGACCCGACGCTGTGGATGTGGACCGTTAACCTGATTTATCTGGCTTTGGCGATTGTTCTCAACCTTTGGGACACCGTGCCGGTCCGCCGCCTGCGCGCCAGTTTTTCGCGTAAAGGAGCGGTGTGATGCAACCTTTTGGCGTACTTGACCGCTATATCGGTAAAACTATTTTCACCACCATCATGATGACGCTGTTCATGCTGGTGTCGCTGTCGGGCATTATCAAGTTTGTCGATCAGCTGAAAAAAGCCGGGCAGGGGAGTTACGACGCGTTAGGCGCAGGAATGTATACCTTGCTGAGCGTGCCGAAAGATGTGCAAATCTTCTTCCCGATGGCGGCTCTGCTTGGGGCGTTGCTTGGTCTTGGGATGCTGGCGCAGCGCAGCGAACTGGTGGTGATGCAGGCTTCTGGTTTCACCCGTATGCAGGTGGCGCTGTCGGTGATGAAAACCGCCATTCCGCTGGTCTTACTGACGATGGCGATTGGTGAATGGGTCGCGCCGCAGGGCGAGCAGATGGCGCGTAACTACCGTGCGCAGGCGATGTACGGCGGCTCGTTGCTCTCTACCCAGCAAGGTTTATGGGCGAAAGATGGCAACAACTTCGTCTACATTGAGCGGGTTAAAGGTGACGAAGAGTTAGGTGGCATCAGCATTTATGCCTTTAACGAGAATCGTCGTCTGCAATCCGTACGCTATGCCGCTACTGCGAAGTTTGACCCGGAACATAAAGTCTGGCGTCTGTCGCAGGTTGATGAATCTGATCTGACCAATCCGAAACAGATTACCGGTTCGCAGACGGTGAGCGGCACCTGGAAAACCAACCTCACGCCTGACAAACTGGGCGTGGTGGCGCTGGACCCGGATGCACTCTCTATCAGCGGTTTGCACAACTATGTGAAGTATCTGAAGTCGAGCGGTCAGGATGCCGGACGTTATCAGCTCAACATGTGGAGCAAAATCTTCCAGCCGCTATCTGTGGCGGTGATGATGCTGATGGCGCTGTCGTTCATCTTTGGCCCACTGCGTAGCGTACCGATGGGCGTGCGTGTGGTCACCGGTATTAGCTTCGGTTTTGTCTTTTACGTACTGGACCAGATCTTCGGTCCGCTGACGTTGGTTTATGGCATCCCGCCGATCATCGGCGCACTGTTGCCAAGCGCCAGCTTCTTCTTAATCAGCCTGTGGCTGTTAATGAGAAAATCGTAACCGAATGAACGCATAAAGGGAGCGAAAGCTCCCTTTATTATTGTTAGCAAAGTGTGCTTCGTTCATTCCTGAAAAATAATTAAAATTCAATATATTGCTGTGGGGTGGGCATGATAAGACGCGCCAGCGTCGCATCAGGCAAAGACAAATCTCGCCTGACTTACCTTCTTCTCCCCCCCAGCAAACTCCCCAACATCCCGCGTACAATCTGATTCGTCACCTGGCGAGCGGCGCTTTTGGCCATTGTTTGCACCACACCATCTTTCTTCCCGCCGCGTGGTCCGGTAGTGCCAAACAAAATATCCTTCAATCCACCAAGAATACCGTCATCCACCGCCACCTCTTTCCCTTTCGCGGCAGGATTATTTTGCTGCTCGGTACTGGCCTGAAAGCCTTTTTGCAACATCTCATAGGCGGATTCTCGGTCCACCTCATCCTCATATTTGCCATACACCGGGGAGTGATTAATCAGGCCATTACGCTCATCTTCCGTCACCGGCCCCATTCGCGAACAAGGCGCGATCACCATCGCCCGCTCCACCACTGAAGGACTTCCTTTCACATCAAGAAACGAGATTAACGCCTCGCCGGTGCCCAGTTCCTGAATCGCCTTTTCGGTATCAAACGCCGGATTGGCCCGCATGGTTTGCGCCGCAGCTTTTACCGCTTTCTGATCTTTGGGCGTAAAAGCACGCAAAGCGTGTTGAACGCGATTACCGAGCTGCCCGAGCACGTTATCCGGAATATCAGACGGGTTTTGCGAAACGAACCAGACGCCCACGCCTTTTGAGCGAATAAGTCTTATCACCTGCTCAATCTTATCCAGCAGTACCTGCGGTGCATCGTTAAACAGCAGATGTGCTTCGTCGAAGAAAAACACCAGTCTTGGTTTCTCCAGATCGCCCGCTTCCGGCAATTGTTCATACAACTCTGAAAGCATCCACAGCAGGCTGGCGGCGTACAGTTTCGGCATCTGATAAAGTTTCTCGGCGCTGAGGATATTGATAACGCCTTTACCGTTGGCATCGGTGCGCATCCAGTCTTTGATATCCAGCATCGGCTCACCAAAGAAGTGTGCTGCGCCTTGCTGTTCCAGCGACAACAGCCCGCGCTGGATGGCACCAACCGATGCGCTACTGATATTTCCGTACTGATTCTGGAAAGATTTGGCGTTATCGCCGATGTACTGGGTAATCGCCCGCAAATCTTTAAAGTCGAGCAGCAACAATCCCTGATCGTCAGCAATACGGAAGATGATATTCAGCACGCCAGATTGCACATCGTTGAGATTCAACAGCCGCGCCAGCAACAGCGGCCCCAGGTCTGAAACCGTCGCCCGCACCGGATGGCCTTTCTCGCCAAAGATATCCCACACCACCACCGGATTGGCATGCGGTTGCCAATCATTGACGCCGATATTTTTAAGCCTTGCGAGCAGTTTTTCCGACGCCGTTCCTGCCTGCGCGATACCGGTCAGATCGCCTTTCACATCAGCCATAAACACCGGCACGCCGATTTCCGACAATGACTCTGCCAGTTTTTGCAGCGTAACGGTTTTACCTGTCCCCGTTGCGCCAGTAATCAGTCCGTGACGGTTAGCCATTCCCGGCAGTAAAAAAAGTTCTGTGTCCGGCGTGCGGGCAATTAACAGGGGTTCGCTCATGAGATTTCCTCCAGTTTCCTGCCTGGAGTATAGGCAACGTCCGGCAAAGAGAATACGTGTAATGAAGAGAAAATAACCTAAAGCGTGTTGCCGTGATAAATCTGATACCCGAGGTCAACAGTGTTGTGGTTGTGATCGTTATTTTTAATTTTGCTCAGCAACATTTGGGCAGCCGTCCGACCAATATCAAAACGGGGAGTAATTACGCTGGCGAGGCTTGGGATCATTTGCCTGCCAATCTCCAGCCCATGAAAACCCGCAATGGAAATTTGTTCTGGCACGGCGAGTTTTCGCTCGCGGCACAGTAGAAGCGCACCCATCGCAATATCGTCATTGGTGCAAAATACACCGTCTAAATCCGGGTTTGCGCTAAGGGCATCACGCATTAACTGCATTCCTAAATGAATGGATGAGATGGCGCGTGGATTCATGCGTAATGGGGAAAGATTATGCAGCATCATCGCATCGCAATACCCCTGATAACGCTGTTCATCGCGGGTGTCATCTTTGGAACCGAGATACAGAATTTTGTGCCTGACTCGCTTCTCCAGCATGGTACACACCATGTCAAAAGCGGCCTGCCGATTATCAAAACCGACCTCCATATCCAGCCGTTCTCCCTGTACATCCATCAATTCCACGACCGGAATGGTGGCTGAACGCAGAAATTTCACCGTCCTGATGGTGTGATATTTTTCCGAAAGTATAATCCCGTCAATGTTATAAGAGAGCAGGTTAATCACCGACTCTTCTTCGGAATCGCGATCGTAATTGTAATTAGCAATAATGGTCTGATAATTATGCACAGAGGTGACGGATTCTATTCCCGCGAGAATGTCAGCGAAGAGTTGATTTTGAAATGACGGAATCAAGATACCGAGGGTATAACTTTGTGCATTCAACAACATGCCGGGAGCGCGATTAGGGATATAATTGATCTCTTCCATAATTTTGGCGATGCGCTCGCCTGTTTCCTTTGCCACCTTTTTCGGCGAGCGGATATAACGACTCACGGTCATTTTTGTTACGCCAGCCAGCGTAGCGATATCCTGTAAAGAAATTCTGTGATTGCGCATAACTTCTCCCAACGTCGGGGGAATCTTCAATCTTCCCCCGAAACTACATCACAATATTTTATTCTTTCAGTGCAATACGGCGTTAATGGCTAACACGCCCAGCAAACCCATAATAGAAATAAGGGTTTCCATCACCGTCCAGGTACGCAACGTTTCACCAACCGTCAGATTAAAATACCCTTTAAATAGCCAGAAGCCAGGGTCGTTTACGTGTGACGCGATCACGCTGCCCGCACCGGTTGCCAGTACCATTAAAGCGGGATCGGCATGGGTAACGTTGATAATCGGCAACACCACACCCGCGGTGGTAATGGCCGCGACGGTGGCAGAGTCCAGAGCGATACGCAACAGCGCCGCGACAGTCCAGCACATCAATAACGGCGAAAGTGTAGTTCCGGTCATTAAGTGTGAAATATACTGCCCGACACCGCTATCTACTAATACCTGCTTAAACGCGCCGCCGCCAGCGATAATAAACACAATCATCGCGATAGCGCCTATAGAATCCCCAATGATATCCATGATTTGCTCGATGGTGCGTCCATTACGTCGGCCCAGTGTGAAAATCGCAATAACAATGGCAATAAACAGCGCAACGGCAGGGTTACCGACAAATTCAAAGAAGAGGCGCACGGTGTTAGTTTTCGGTAACGTAATTTCACAAACGGCGGCGATAGCCATCAGGATGACCGGGATCACGGCAGCGAAAATACTGTTCCAGAAGGAGGGCATCTCCTCTTCGCTAAACAGATGAGGATTAAATAAGCCTTCCGGTGGTGCTTTCTCAAAGCGAGTTAGCAGTTTAGAAAACAGCGGTCCTGCGACAATAACTGTCGGAATGGTAATGATAAATCCATACAGTAAAGTCGTTCCGAGATTAGCCTCAAAGATAGTCGCGATGGCAGTAGGCCCTGGATGTGGCGGCAGAAAACAGTGGGTTACAGAGAGCGCTGCTACCATTGGTACGCCAACATACAACAGGGGTAATCCTGATGATGCTACGATGGTAAATACCAACGGCAACAGCAGGACAAAACCCACTTCAAAAAACATGGCGAGGCCCACAACCAGACCGGTGATCACTAGCGCCCATTGCACGCGTTTTTTACCAAAAGTAGCAATCAGCGTAGTGGCGATACGTTGTGCCGCACCCGTATCAGAAATCAGCTTGCCTAACATGGCCCCGAAACCGAGGATCATTGCCAGCCCGCCGAGCGTGCTGCCGATACCATTTTGTATAGAGTGCAGGACGGCCTGTGCATCCATCCCTTCGGCAAATCCGACGACGGCAGCTACCAGAACGAGGGCAATAAAGCCGTTAACTTTAAAGCCGATCATCAGGATAAGAAGCAGCGCGACGCCTGCCGCAATAATGATTAATGGCATAGTCTTTATCTCTTATTAGTGCCAGAAAAGCAGCGCTTTCGCGCTGCACGTAGGGTAGTAGGTGTTAAACAGCCACTAACATGCCGCCATCAACAAACAACAGGTGGCCGTTTACGAAATCAGAGGCTTTTGAAGAAAGGAACACCGCAGCACCAATCAGTTCCTGCGGATCTCCCCAGCGTGCGGCGGGGGTCCGTTTGCACAACCAGGCGGTGAAGGCTTCGTCCTCAACCAGTGCTTTAGTCATTACTGTTTTGAAATAGCCCGGCGCAATACCGTTGACCTGAATATTGTGGCGCGCCAGCTCGACGCACATGCCGCGGGTGAGCATTTTTACCGCCCCTTTCGATGCGGCATAAGGGGTGATGGTGTCACGTCCCAGTTCGCTTTGCATCGAGCAAATATTAATAACTTTACCTGCCTTGCGTTCAACCATGTGACGAGTTACCGCTTGCGACACCAGGAACACGGCGGTCTGGTTTACTGCGATCACATCATTCCACTCTTGTTCAGGGAACTCAGTAAAAGGATGACGGCGCTGGATACCGGCGTTATTCACCAGCACATCAATGGGGCCGATGTCCTTTTCGATATGTTCAACGGCGGCATCAATTTCATGTTTATGAGTAACATTAAAAGGTGCGGCAACGGCCTGAATACCCTCCTGGTGGAGTTTTTTTACAGCAAGTTCTGCGCGTTCGGCAGTAATATCATTAATAATTATTTGTGCGCCATATTTACCCAGGCCGGTTGCCAGTAAAAAGCCAATGCCCTGTGCTGAACCGGTAATCAAGATATTTTTTCCTGCCAGTGAAAATAGATCGTTCATTGTATTATTCCTTTATTTATCTCTTAGAAAACAAGCTGGACTTTTGCTGCCTGGGTTTTATCACCGGCGAAACGTAGCGCCTCTTCCAGGTCAGTGAAGGGATATTCAGCACTCAGTAAAGGCAGTGGATTGATAACGCCATTCGCCAGCCATGACACTGCGGTATTAAATTCGCTGGTAAAACGGAAAGAGCCTTTGAGTGAAATCTCCTTACCAATCAATGTCATCATTGGGAATTCTGCCATCGCGCCTCCCATCCCTACCTGCACCATTACGCCGCGTGCACGAGTGACCTCCAGACAGGTATTCACTGATGAAGGATGACCGGACACTTCAAAGCTGACATCGAAATAGCCTTTTTCCGCTTTCCAGTGATCCATGTCGTCGTTTTGTGGGTTTACGAGCACATCCGCCCCCATCTCTTTGCCCAGTGAAAGGGAACGGGGACTCACATCGGCACAGACAATTTCCGCGGCCCCCAGTGTTTTCACAGCACTGACAATCAGGCAGCCAATGGGCCCAACACCAGAAATAAATACTCGCTTGCCCTGTAACTCGCCGGCCTGATGTGCGGCATGAATCGCGACGGCTAAAGGTTCGGCAAAAGCCATAACCTTTTCGTCAGCTTTGGCCGGATAAGGGACACATTGCGACGTTTCGACCATTTTATAACGGGTAAAGCCACCATCAACATGAGGGAAATACATGGCACTGCCAAAAAAACGCATCTCTGTACACTGATTCTCGTTATGTTCAATGCAGTATTTGCAGTGACCGCACGGTTTAGACGGATTAATGGCTACCGTTTGCCCTTCATGTAATTTTGATGAGTCGCTATGAATAACTTTACCGATAACTTCATGACCTAACACCATCGGTGCCTTTATCATGAAATTACCTACTTTTCCTTCCTGATAATAATGTAAATCGGAACCGCAAATTCCACCTCGGGTTATTTGTACTAATGTTCCATTATTATTCCAATCTATCGTCTGCTCGGTAACGGCAACAGTTTTCTTGCCCGCAACAACGCAGGACTGTGTTTTCACTTGCATAAATTCCTCACTGGTCAGGTAGACACCTCGGAAGCATTTAAGCGGTTTTAATTGTCATTATTTGTGATGAAGATCACGTTAGAAAATTGTTACATTACGATGTTACGCATAACGTGATGTGCCTTGTAATTCTTATCAGCAGAAATAAAAAAACGTGAAATTATTATGCCACCAGGCGTAGTATCGCAGCAGGTAAGATGATTCAGGAGATTTTAAATGGCGGGTGAAAGCTTTATTTTGATGGGCGTTTCAGGGAGTGGTAAAACATTAATTGGTAGCAAGGTTGCCGCGTTATTATCTGCTAAATTTATTGATGGTGACGATCTTCATCCAGCCAAAAATATAGATAAAATGTCGCAGGGTATTCCATTATCTGATGAAGATCGACTTCCCTGGCTGGAACGCTTAAATGATGCTTCATACAGTCTTTATAAAAAGAATGAAACAGGATTTATTGTCTGTTCATCATTAAAAAAACAGTATCGTGATATTTTACGCAAGGGTAGCCCCCATGTTCATTTCCTCTGGTTAGATGGCGACTATGAAACTATTCTCGCGCGAATGCAGCGTCGGGCTGGGCATTTTATGCCGGTAGCGTTACTAAAAAGTCAGTTTGAGGCACTGGAGCGTCCACAAGACGATGAACAGGATATTGTGCGCATTGATATCAACCATGATATTGCCAATGTCACCGAACAATGTCGGCAGGCTGTGCTGGCGATACGACAAAACAGAATATGTGCGAAAGAGGGCAGCGCCTCAGATCAGCGCTGCGAATGATTTTCAAAAATCGGCTTTCAACACCACGCGGTAACGCGCCTTACCGTCGCGCACATGCTGGATGGCGTCGTTAATTTTCGACATCGGGAACAGTTCGGTAGTCGGCGCAACCTTGCTGCGGGCGGCAAAGCGCATCAGCTTACGCAACTCATAAGGTGTACCGGTAGCAGAGCCAGAGACACTGCGATCGCCCGCAATCAGCGTAAAGGCCGGAACCGGCAACGGCGTGAGAACCGCACCGACGGTGTGGAAATTACCGCCATACGTCAGCGCCTCAAAATAAGGCTGCCAGTCGAGGCTGACGTTCACAGTATTGATAATGAGATCAAACTGCCCCGCCAGAGTTTTCAGTGCCTGCGGATCGCGGCTATTCACCACTTTATCGGCACCCATCGCCAGTACTTCCTGCTCTTTCGCCGGATTTGAACTAAAGGCTGTCACCTCGCATCCCATTGCGTGCAGAAGTTTTATAGCGATATGTCCCAGCCCGCCAATACCAATTACCCCAACGCGGCTGGTAGCAGTGATATGGTGCATCAACAGTGGTTTAAAGACCGTGATACCACCACACAGCAGCGGCCCGGCGGACTCTATATCGATATTTTCCGGCAGTGGGATCACCCATTGCCAGTCTGCACGCAACTTCTCGGCAAAACCGCCGCGATTCATAATTGTTGGCACCGCACCTTGCTCGCAGTTGATCTGATTACCGCTAATACAGGCATCGCAATGCCCGCAGCTACGCGCCGTCCAGCCAATCCCGACACGCTGACCGACCTGCAAACCTTTATCCTGCGCGGCGCTCCCGAGCGCCACCACGCGACCAATCACCTCATGCCCGGCAACCAGCGGATATTGTGAAAATCCCCATTCGTTATCGATCATCGACAGATCGGAATGGCAGATCCCGCAGTAATCCACCTGCACTTCAACATCTTGTGGCTTCAGTTCACCGGGATCGTACTCATAAACTTCCAGTTCGCCGCCTGCTTCTTTTGCGGCATAGCTTTTTATCATCGACATTTTTTGGTCCTTCTCTAGTGTTGTCTGGGAAGTGTAGAGCATGGCAGGGCGGGGTGCCTGGAGTGTGACAAAGGTTACACATCGCTGTATGCAATGCTGAAAATTTCAGCACTTAGCGAGGTGCGAGCAAGCTGGCGCTTGCATGGTGGCGTGCTACAGGTATAATCCACAACGTTTTCCGCATACCTCTTCAGTGCCGAAGTGGCGAAATCGGTAGACGCAGTTGATTCAAAATCAACCGTAGAAATACGTGCCGGTTCGAGTCCGGCCTTCG
>ENA-OWZV01000241-OWZV01000241.1-human-gut-metagenome-genome-assembly--contig:-NODE-241-length-14786-cov-18.847465_pt1 | contig 14786 bp, 14 predicted proteins | sample MGYA00249264_ERZ652123 | MGnify/ENA primary metagenome ERZ652123 (study PRJEB26925, sample SAMN05827256) | human gut metagenome | biome: ENVO:2100002; feature: ENVO:00000062; material: ENVO:00002003... | reverse complement strand
ACGAACCAAGATTCCGTCGAGTCTTGGTTCGTCACTCATGTTAGTCTGTTTGATGGTTACAAACTAGTCTGATTAGAAAGCGGCGTGTGAAAGGCTTTTAAATGTAGTCTGGGAAACGCCATTGTGTTCAAGCCTTTTAGGTGTAGACTATTTGCGACTACGAGCGCGTTATGAAAACCGGAATGCCAGACAAAGGAGTAAGCATCATGGGAGCGGAATATCGTCAACGTTATGAGGATCATTTGTTGAGAATCACGGTTTTAGCAGCGACACATCAGATAACGGTTGTCTTTGCAGCAATGGCTGCTGATCAGTGGGCCGCTGCGGGGATCACAAAAAAAGGAGCAGTGCAGACCGCCGCAGAGGGCATTGCGCTGCCTCTTCAGCAATTAGTGCAGGCGATTGCGATTGGCTTGATTGGTAAAACACCAACCTTATCGTTGTTGCCGTCAGAGTTGCAAAAAACGGTAACCACTATTTTACAAAATCGTGAACTGCTAATGACAGCAACGCCAACAGGACTGACGATCATGCCTCAGGTGGCTGGTACAACGGTGGACTTCTGGCTTGCTGGTGATGCCGCGTTTTTAACTGTACCGGATGATCGCTTGCAACCGATAGATTTGAAAGCGTGGGTGCAAAATATCCTACCACAAGCTCATGGCATGGGCTTCGGCCCAGTAACCGGGCAAGCAGCGTTGGCGGTCCTAGCCAACGACCGTGGCAAACATCTAGCAGCTGGTTGCTCATCAGAAGTTGCAGTCGTTTTAATGGCGGATCATGAAGTAGCGGCCTATCATCTTGACGCGGCACAGACGAGTGATGCTGGCTATCAGACAGCCGTTGCAGCGGCCAAACAAAATCACCACGTTGTGCAACGTTTCTTTGAGAATCACGTTTAGAAAGAAACATCTGTACTTAGGCTCATTTGGCATGAAGTCTTTGAAATGCATCCAATTGCGCTCTATAGGTTTTCCTTCCGTCATGTGGTACACTTGTATAAGAATTTATTCGGCGGAAGCGGGTTTGAGTGATCATCATTGCCGCGCTTCCATAAATTAACCACGAGGTGAAACCATGACGAAGATCAATCTGGTCGCTCTTGGTGGGGTACGTGAAAACGGAAAAAACATGTACGCCGTCGAAGTTGACGACCAAATTTTTGTATGCGATTTTGGGTTAAAATACCCTGATAATGAGTTACTTGGCATTGATGTTGTTATCCCTGATTTTAGTTATTTAACTGAAAATGCTGATCGGATTGCCGGGATTTTCCTGAGCCACGGACATGCGGATGCGGTTGGTGCCTTACCATATTTTTTGGTGGAACATCCTGTGCCAGTTTTTGGCTCGGAATTGACGATCGCGATGGCCAAGGTATTCATGCAACATGATGCTCAGGCTAAAAAGTTCAAAGACTTTCATGTGATTGATGAGAAGTCGGTCATTGATTTTGGCGATGTGTCTGTCTCCTTCTTTAGGACAACACATAGTATTCCCGGATCGTTGGGGATCGATATTGAAACCAGCGAAGGTCAGATTGTTTATACCGGTGATTTCAAATTTGACCCCAGTGCCACACCGATGTATCAAACTGATTGGGCGCGCTTGGCACAGATTGGGAATAAAAAGGTATTGGCCTTGCTTTCGGATTCGGCCAATGCGGAATCTCCTTATCCAAATGCTAATGAACATGAAATTTATGATCACATTAAAGAAACATTCGAGTATCAGGATGGCCGGATCATTGTTGCCGGTGTTGCCAGCAACATTCAGCGCATTCAGCAGGTTATTAATGCGGCTGCTTCGCTCGGACGACGCGTCGTATTGACCGGCAGAGATGTTGAAAAAGTAGTCAAGACTGCGATTCGCATGGACTACATCAAGCTGCCGAATGAGGACGTTCTTGCTAAAACCAAGGAACTCAAAGCGCTTGCCCCAGAAAAAACGGTTATTTTGGAAACTGGTCGTATGGGTGAACCGATGAAGTCCTTGCAACGCATGGCGACTTCTCGGCATCGTTTGATTCACATTCATGAAGGTGATTTAGTCTTTATTACGACCACCATCGCCCATGCCATGGAAACCATGGCAGCACGTACGAAAGACATGATTTATCGTGCTGGCGGAGATGTGAAAGTGCTTGGGGATGATATTCATTCATCTGGCCACGCCTACAAAAACGATCTTCAGCTCATGATCGACTTGTTAAAACCTCAATATCTTGTGCCAGTGCAAGGCGAATACCGTCTGATGGCTGCTCACGCGGAGATTGCGCATGAAGCCGGTATCCCAACTGCCAATATCTTTATTGTTGGAATGGGCGACATTTTACGTTATGAAAAAGGTAAAATGACTGCATCGGGTCATGTCAATGCAGGTAACACCATGATTGACGGGATCGGTGTCGGTGATATTGGCAATATCGTTTTACGAGATCGTAAAATGCTTGCGGAAGACGGCATTTTCATTGCAGTTGTGACGATTGATCGCAAGAAAAAACGCGTCGTATCAAAGCCGAAAGTCACGAGTCGCGGATTCGTTTATCTGAAGACCAGTCGTGATCTGCTTGCCGAAAGCGGCACACTAGTGACTGATACGGTCCAAAAGAACTTGGACAACAAAGAATTCGACTGGACACATTTGAAGCAGGATGTCCGCGATAAACTTAGTCGTTTTCTGTTTGAACAGACGAAACGCCGCCCAGTTATCCTGCCGGTCATTATGGAAGTTAATCAAAATAGCGCCAAGCGCCAATAATCAAAAAGAAAATTCGGATCACCATTTCCGGATTTTTTATTTTTGCAGTGATGACACGCTTTCTACAGCACGACAGGAGGGTTCTTATGGCAAAAATGGTTTCATTACCGGATAATGAAAAACGTCATTTTGACATCGGCGAGCAAGCTTTGCAGAAGGGCAATTATGCTTCGGCAGCGGCTCATTTTGAAAAAGCCTATGAAGCAGATCAATCGTATGCAATTGCTCAACCGTTGGCCGCAAGTTTGAATGGCTTGAAGCAGTTTCACGAAAGCTTAAATGTGATGTTGCCACACTATCAAGCTTTCATGCAGACAGACGCAGACGTTCAGTTAATGTTGGATGCTTGGTTAGGGACACTCAATTTTGTCATGGCACGTGGCATGTTGCGCCATTTTGATGCGGTGCGGCGCGCTACTTTTGACCGACAAATTGACGCTGCCGAGGCACTTGCTTTAAGTAGCCATGGTGAACAGATTGCTTCATTGGTGCGAAAAATCAGCCATCTCGGCGGCTTTTCGCGGCAGGAGCAGCAAGATTTGTTCAGCCAAATTGGCATTTTGCCAAAAGCGGCGTTAGTTGAAGCAGCTGTGCCTAATTTGGCCGATCAAACGGTTCCTGTTGCGATGCGCGTGTCTTTGCTAGATTTGTTGACAAGTATCAGTTATAACCAACCTGTCAGATATCAGGCATATGACCGCATTGAAACCCTTGTGCCAAATGAGTTGCCTGGAATGGCGGAGGAAAAAAGCGGACCGGCCATTTTGACGCAGTTGCAAGCTGCCTTGGGCGATGATGATCAGGAACTAGGGACGGCATTGGTTCAGATGGCGCGGGTGCAAATTGCCTTTCTCTATCCCGATATTGACCGTCTGATTCCAGATCCAGCTGCATTCGTCCAAGCTTATTTGGATCATCATCAAGGCAAAAGCACGGTATTTGATCAACTTTTTGCATGGCAGACCGCCGAAACGGCAAAATTGTCGGAACAGGCGTAACGATACGTTTTCACTGTAAATGAAAGAAACTTGACGCTATCTGTTTACAAAGTGAAATTGACCATGTATACTCATTGCTGGAATTCATTTCCAGCGTAGATATTTGTTTTGGTATTTACGCTCAAATGTAGTACACTTAAACGTAAAGGATTATCAGGGTACACAAGGTATCCTGTATTCTTACGAAAAATACAGGAGGTTCGTTTTTTCATGGCTGAAAAAGAACACTATGAACGCACAAAGCCCCACGTAAACATTGGTACGATCGGGCACGTTGACCACGGTAAGACTACTTTGACCGCGGCTATCACTAAGGTATTGTCAGAAAAGGGCCTTGCCAAAGCGCAAGACTACGCTTCTATCGATGCTGCTCCAGAAGAAAAGGAACGTGGCATCACAATCAACACCGCCCACGTTGAATATGAAACCGAAAAGCGCCACTACGCACATATTGATGCGCCAGGGCATGCTGACTACGTTAAGAACATGATCACCGGTGCTGCACAGATGGATGGTGCGATCTTGGTTGTTGCAGCAACTGATGGCCCAATGCCACAGACCCGTGAGCATATCTTGTTGGCTCGTCAGGTCGGCGTTGATTACATCGTTGTTTTCCTGAACAAGACAGACTTGGTTGACGATCCAGAATTGATCGACTTGGTTGAAATGGAAGTCCGGGAACTGCTCAGCGAATACGATTATCCTGGTGATGATATTCCTGTTATCCGTGGTTCTGCTCTGAAGGCCCTTGAAGGCGATCCAGAACAGGAAAAGGTTATCATGGAATTGATGGATACCATCGATGAATATATCCCAACACCTGTTCGTGAAACAGACAAGCCTTTCTTGATGCCTGTTGAAGATGTCTTCACCATCACTGGTCGTGGTACAGTTGCTTCTGGCCGTATCGATCGTGGGACGGTTAAGATTGGTGACGAAGTTGAAATCATCGGCTTGAAGCCAGATGTTATCAAGTCTACCGTTACTGGTCTTGAAATGTTCCGTAAGACCTTGGATCTTGGTGAAGCCGGCGATAACGTTGGTGTCTTGCTTCGTGGTGTTAACCGCGAACAAGTTGAACGTGGCCAAGTTTTGGCAAAGCCAGGTTCAATCCAATTGCACAACAAGTTCAAGGGTGAAGTTTATATCTTGACAAAAGAAGAAGGTGGCCGTCATACGCCATTCTTCTCAAACTATCGTCCGCAGTTCTACTTCCACACCACTGATGTTACCGGTGTGATTGAATTGCCAGATGGCGTTGAAATGGTTATGCCTGGCGATAACGTTACTTTCGAAGTTGACCTGATTGCTCCGGTTGCTATCGAAAAAGGTACCAAGTTCACCGTCCGTGAAGGCGGCCGTACTGTTGGTGCCGGCGTTGTTTCCGAAATCCTTGACTAATTTCTGAATATACGCATGAACCCGCAAGCTTGCTTGCGGGTTTTTTCGTGCAGGAACGCCTGAGCAGGCTCGGTTTCTGGGCCTTCTCAGGCGCTTCTCCAATGTAAGGTCATCCGGGCCCATGACTGAGTACCGTTAGATCCAAATTCAAAGCTGCACCAAGCCACTTGGCGAAACGCGATCAAAAACACAAACATGGTCATTTATCCTGACTGATTAAGCCTCCAGTCAACCGCGGTCAACGCCAGCACTGGACCTTTACTAGCATACGATGAGTGACCAAGCTTTTTCATCGCCAAAACATGACGACTGTTATATGATAGATGTTCACGAAAAGACAGAGCGTGAGCTGGTGTGTTCAGAAATCTGAGCATAAGCGGCCTAGGTCATGACACTCAAGGTGCTTATGGGCAGGTATTTGCACCAGTGAACACGTTTAAGGAGGAGCCACCTATGAAACGATCCACCACATGGCGCATGTTGGCGTTTTTCTGGCGTCAACTTGCGGATATGAAGCGTCAATTGATTCGAATTATAGTGGCGCTAGTGGGCGTTGCCGGTGCACAATATGCGATTCCACGCCTGTCACAGTATGTCATTGACCGCGTGATTCCGAGCCGGGCTGTCTCAACACTGGTGCTCACAATTTTTCTGGCTTTAGGCCTGACTGCTTTGGCTGGCTTGCTGAATGCGCTCAGCACATATTGGATTGGACAGGTTAGTTTAAGCGCGATCGCCCGTATGCGTGACGCTTTATTTCGGCATACGTTGGGACTTGACATGCATTATTTCGAGACAAGTAAAACCGGGGACTTAATGGTTGTTTTAACCAGTGATGTCAACACCTTGCAGCGTTTAATCTCAAGCAACACCTTGGGCCTGTTCGGAAGTATGCTGAGCTTTTTTGTCGTGCTGGTGTTGATGCTGATTCAAAACTGGCAGCTCACGGCGCTGATTTTGCTTACGTTTCCTGTTTTGTTCGTTTTGAATAATATTTTTGTGCGCCGAATTCGCGCTGCTTATCGGCGGGTGCGGACCAGTTCGGGTGTGATGAATAACCAAATTCAACAAGCTTTGACGAGCATTGGGCTTATCAAGAGTTTCACAACTGAAAAAGCAACCGCGAATACCTTTGAAAACGTTAATGAGCAGAACCGCGATAATCAACTGACAGCAACACGTCTTGGAGCAACTTTTTTGCCGATCACTGATTTCGTTAACTATCTTGGTACGGCGATCATTTTAGGATTTGGTGCATTTCAGGTAATGCATGGGCAATTCACAGTCGGGCTAATTGTCGCCTATACAGCTTATCTGGGTATTCTTCAAGCACCGATTCGCCAAGTGAGCGGCTTGATTCAACAATTGCAGCAAGCAACGGTTTCTTTTGAGCGGATTGAAACACTGCAGGCGGCGGTGCCGCGGGTGGTATCTCCGCCAAATGCGATCAAGTTAGCGCGTTTTCATGACCGCATTCAATTCGATCGCGTCGGCTTTAGCTATGATCCGTCAGTACCTGTGCTTAAGAATATTGATTTTTCACTTGCTAAAGAACAGGTGATTGCATTGGTCGGATCTTCAGGTGCAGGGAAGACGACCATTACGAACTTGCTGGATCGATTTTATGATCCGACAGAAGGGAAAATTACGCTTGATGGGGTCGATCTTCGCCAAGCTGACTTAGAGAGCTTGCGGCAACAGATTGCGATTGTTTCGCAAGATGTGATTCTATTAGATGGTACGATCAAGGAGAATCTTGAATACGGTACACCAAATGCTAGTAAAGCGGCTATTTGGCAAGCCGCCGAAGCCGCCAACATTGCAACGTTTATTCGCGAATTGCCTGATGGTCTTGCCACTCAAGTTGGTGAACGGGGGATTCGTTTATCAGGCGGTCAAAAGCAGCGAATTGCCATTGCTAGAGTCTTTTTGAAAAATGCGCCAATTGTTATTTTGGATGAAGCCACGGCTGCCCTAGACAATGAGTCAGAGCGATTTGTGCAGGCTAGTTTTGATCGGTTGATGGCGGATCGTACGTCATTAGTGATCGCCCACCGTCTGTCAACCGTCCGGCATGCAGACAATATTCTCGTACTGGAACATGGCGAGATTGTCGAATCTGGTACGCATGACCAACTGATGGCGCAAAACGGTCGTTATAAAGAACTTTATGATTTGCAATTTACTTGATAATTGCAGTTAGCTGGAAAGCTTAAAAATCGGAATCTATCGCTTCAAAGCTCTCAGGGCGGGGGAATGTGAAAAAAAGCGATGCTGATGTCGCCTTTTTTGGCCACAACATTTACATTCAAGTGGGTTTCGGGTATCATACATTAAGTATGCAATGTGAAATTGCGAGACTAATTGTCGGAGGTACAGCATGTCTGCAAAATGGGAAAAAAAGGGCACCAATGATGGTGAGCTCACCTTTGAAATCGATTTACCACAAATTCAACAAGGTTTAGACCAAGCGTTTCAACGTGTTCGCAAGAACTTGACGGTTCCTGGGTTCCGTAAAGGCAAAGTTAGCCGCACCGTGTTCAAACGGATGTATGGCGACGCTGCACTTTATGAAGATGCTTTGAACATCTTGCTGCCAGACGCTTATGAAGCAGCCGTTAAGGAATCCGGTATTGATCCGGTTGACCAGCCGCAAATCAATGTTGATTCTATGGACGAAGGCAAACCTTGGGTCATCAAGGCAACCGTTACGGTTAAGCCAGAAGTCACACTTGGCCAGTATAAGGGTCTTGAAGTGCCAAAGCAGAACGTTGAAGTTTCTGCAAAGGATATTGACGCTGAATTGGAAAAGCGTCGCGAACAGCAGGCTGAACTCGTTGTTAAAGACGACAAAGCAGCTGAAAATGGTGATACCGTTGTGATCGACTATGTCGGGACAATTGACGGGACGGAATTTGACGGCGGCTCTTCCAAGAACTATAGCTTGGAATTAGGCTCAAACTCATTCATTCCTGGCTTTGAAGAACAACTTGTTGGTCACAAATCTGGTGATGAAGTGACCGTTAATGTCACCTTCCCAGAAGACTACAAGGCAGCTGATTTAGCTGGTAAAGCAGCCGAATTCAAGACCACGATCCATGAAGTCAAAGTTAAGGAATTGCCTGCATTGGATGACGACTTTGCGAAGGATCTTGATGATGATGTTGATACCCTTGATGAATTGAAAGCAAAAATCAAGAAGGAATTGACCGATCAGCGTGAGGAAGCTGCAAAGAATGCCGTTCAGGAAGCTGCCATCAAGGAAGCTACTGACAATGCAACGATCAAAGAAGTGCCAAATGCGATGATCGAGCAAGAAGTGCATAATCAGATGGATCAATATCTTGGCAACATGCAACGCCAAGGGATCTCACCAAAAATGTACTATCAATTAACTGGTACATCAGAGGATGATTTGCACAAGCAGTTTGAGGCTGATGCAGCTACGCGTGTTCGGACAAACTTAGTCCTTGAAGCCATCGTGAAGGCCGAAGATATTCAGCCAACCGAAGACCAAGTGAACGAAGAAGTCAAAAACTTGGCTTCTGAATACAACATGGACGAAAAGGCCGTTCGTAAGGCTTTGAGTGAAGATATGCTCAAACATGATATTGGTGTCAAACAAGCCATTGATATCATCACGGACAGTGCAAAAGAAGTCGAATCAGCTAAAGATGATGCTGACAAAGAAGCTTCTGACGCCAAGGCTGACAAATAGTTTGCCGTTTCCACGTAAAAGAGACGATCCCCGATCGTCTCTTTTGTTGTATGAACGCGTTTTTAGCGTATACTTGACGTTATTCTTTTAGCAGAAAGAAAGGCAAGTTATTTGACAAAACGGTGGGTGTGCTTCCGCTAGTCGGCACTTGACGCTTCTGTTAGAATGAAGGTATCAAGAAAGGGTTGAATCAGATGTTTGACAACGTCGAAACGACGGGTCCAGTTACTTGTTCTTTTTGTGGCAAGTCACAGGATCAAGTGAAGAAAATCGTTGCTGGCCCTGGGGTTTATATTTGTAATGAATGCATTGACCTCTGCAAAGAGATCATTGATGAAGAATTTAAAGAAGAAGCCTATCAGAATCTGCTTGAAGTTCCTAAGCCAGTCGAGATCATGAAGACGCTCAATGAGTATGTCATTGGTCAAGATGCCGCGAAGAAAGCTTTGTCGGTTGCGGTTTATAATCATTATAAGCGAGTTAACCAAATGCAGACTGCAACGAAAGATGACACCGAACTGCAGAAAAGTAATATTGCGTTGATCGGGCCGACCGGTTCCGGTAAGACTTTCCTTGCCCAGACATTGGCCAAAATTTTGAACGTGCCATTTGCAATTGCCGATGCCACCACATTGACCGAGGCTGGTTATGTGGGGGAAGATGTTGAGAACATCTTGCTTAAATTGCTTCAAAATGCAGACTATGATGTTGAGCGTGCTGAAAAAGGGATCGTCTATATTGACGAAATCGATAAGATCGCTAAGAAGGCAGAAAATGTTTCCATTACCCGTGATGTTTCGGGTGAAGGGGTTCAGCAAGCCTTATTGAAGATTTTAGAAGGCACGATTGCCAACGTACCGCCGCAGGGTGGCCGAAAGCATCCGCAGCAAGAGTTCATCCAGATCGATACCACTAACATTCTCTTTATTGTTGGCGGTGCTTTTGATGGTATCGAAAACATCGTCAAGAACCGGATTGGTGAAAAGACGATCGGGTTTGGAACGGATTCAAACGAGCAAGTTGATCCGGATAAGTCACTGATGCAGCAAATTATTCCAGAAGATTTGATGCAATTTGGGATTATTCCTGAATTTATTGGCCGTATTCCGATTTTAGCCGCGCTTGAGAAGCTGAATGAAGACGATCTGGTACGGATTTTGACCGAGCCGAAGAACGCCTTGGTCAAGCAGTATCAAAAGCTGCTGAGCTTGGATGATACCGACTTGGAATTCACCCCGAATGCTTTAAAGGCGATTGCCCATCAGGCAATTGTGCGCGACACTGGCGCCCGTGGTTTGCGGTCCATTATGGAAGCCATCATGCAGGATACCATGTTTGACTTACCAAGCCGCAGCGATGTTGACAAGGTTGTCGTGACCAAGTCAGCTGTTGAAGGTAAGGCTAAGCCACAACTGGTCTTAACCAAGGGCCGTGAAGCTTCTTAAAACGCAACTGTCATGAAAGCATCAAGCGAAAAGCTTGGTGCTTTTTTTGACTATTGAAAAATTCTTTTGAGGTTAGCCACGGCCGTGTTTGCGATAAGGTGTCACCCGAATCACGACCGGTTTCTCCGGCGAGGCTGCGTAAAATATGCTAAACTATTTGAAGCGGTGTTGTGTTTAGACATCACGTTGAGGTAAAGCCAAGAGGAGGCCGTTTGAGATGGACGTGCATGACGTCAAATTAACTATTAGTGCGGTTGCGGCCGCTCAGTATCCCGAGGACGGTCATCCAGAGATCGCTTTTTTGGGCCGCAGTAATGTCGGCAAGTCATCACTGATCAATAAACTGATTCAGCGCAAAGCCATGGCACGCACTTCTGGTGTGCCAGGTAAAACGCAGACATTGAATTTCTATGATCTTGATAGTCGACTCTTTTTTGTTGATGTACCCGGATATGGATATGCTAAGGTCAGCAAAACCGCACGAGCGAAGTTCGCCGCCATGATTGAGACTTATCTGACGACGCGGCAACCATTGCGCGGTGTTGTTTTGCTGGTCGACAGTCGGCATGAGCCTACTGCTGATGACATCAGTATGTATCAGTATTTAAAATATTATCAGCTCAGAACACTGGTGGTGGCCACCAAAATTGATAAGACGCCAAAAAGTAAACGGCTGCATGTGGCCAAACAGATCAAACAGCGACTTGATTTGAATCAGACCGACGATGTGATTCTATTTTCGGCAACAACTGGTGAAGGTTATGAGGCTGTCTGGTCTTGGCTTGAACAAACGGCTGGCTTGGAGGGAAGATAAAGCATGAATTTCAATGACTATCAGCAAAAAGCAAATCGCACCTTAGCTGGCAATGAACACGTTTTGACTAACCTGTCATTAGGGTTGGCAAGTGAAAGCGGCGAAGCGATCGATTTAATCAAGAAATATACATTTCAGGGACAGGATCTTGATAAAGTCAAGCTGCAACATGAGCTAGGCGATGTGTTGTGGTATTTATCACAGATTGCTTTGTGGGCAGACATTGATTTTGATGATGTTGCAACGAGTAACCTTCAGGAATTGGCGAAACGCTACCCACAAGCCAAAAAATAATCGGTTTCTAGGTATGAAAAAAGCGAAGTGCGTGGGCACTTCGCTATTTCTTTGCTTCTTTTTTTGTTTTTTCTTTGGCTTTCTTGGCCAACTTGTCGTGGTGTTTTGGATCTGGCCCGGTTGCGTTCTCCTTATCACCAGGCAGACTGGCAAACTTATCGAACATGTCATTCAGGTTGGTTTGTGTGTTGATTTTCAGTGCCATGCACGCCACCCCTTTCCTTGCTGAAAGTATAGCATCAACACTGGGGCGCGTCTAGGTAAGTCGCCCGAACAAAAAAATTTGGAAAAATATGAATGCATATTGCATAAAAATCAATTTGAGTGTATAGTACACTCTTGTAATCAAGGAGGGTATTATGAAGCATTTGAGACGCTGGTTGATCGCTTTAGTCGCTGTTTTTGCGGCTGTTGTGACATTGAATATGCAAACGGTCCATGCTGATGACAGCTTGGCCAAGGTTCAACAAAAAGGTACGTTGGTGATGGGCACGAGCCCTGATTATGCGCCGTATGAATTTTTAGTCAACAAGAATGGCAAGAATCAAGTTGTTGGCATGGATGTTGAAGTTGCGCGTAAGATTGCCAAGGATCTGGGTGTCAAGCTGGTCATTAAACAGATGAACTTTAACTCACTTCTGGTCGCCTTGCAGACGGGTAAGGTCGACATGGTGTTGGCGGCGATGTCACCGACGAATGCCCGACGGAAGTCAGTTGACTTTTCAAATACGTACTACAAGTCTGGACAAGACATTTTGGTCAACAAAACGGATGCTAAGATCTACAAAGATCATAAAAGTTTTGCGAACAAGAAAGTCGGCGTCCAGAATGGCAGCTTGCAAGAGACGTTAGCGAAAACACAGATGAAGACGAGTTCCACATTGGGCTTGACTAAGGTCACCGACCTGATTTTGGCGTTGAAGACACATAAGGTAGCTGGTGTTGTCGCTGAAGGTGCGGTAGCGAAGGCTTACACGTCAAATGATGATTCGTTAGTTGAGATTCCCGGTCACTTCAACTTATCAAGCGACACAGTCGGTACCGCGATAGGGTTTGCTAAGAACTCTGATTCATTAGTGGCAGCCGCCAACAAGAGCTTGGCAGAGATTAAGCAAAAAGGTTTAATTAACCAGTATCTCAAAACTGCTGGCAGTTACATGAAAACCAATACTGAAGATACCAGTATGATCCATTACTGGACCTACTTCCTAAAAGGGGTCGAGTATACGCTGTTGATTAGTGCTATCGGTGCTTTCTTCGGGGTTCTACTCGGCACGATCTTCGCCTTGCTGCGGTTGAGCAAGAATAAACTGTCACATTTGATAGGTGTGTCATACATTGAGTTCGTTCGTGGCACTCCGCTGATGATTCAAGTCATGTTTGTCTATTTCGGTATAGGGATCTTCATTGATATTCCTGCGCTAATTGCAGGGTTGATTGCTGTTTCCTTGAACTCGGCGGCGTATGTGGCTGAAATTATCCGTAGCGGGATCGATAGCATTCCAGTGGGGCAAACAGAAGCTGCCCGTTCGCTCGGTCTGTCAGAGCGGCAGACGATGATAAGCGTTGTTTTACCACAAGCAATCAAGAATATTTGGCCAGCGCTTGGTAACGAATTTATCTCCTTGATTAAGGAAAGCTCGATTGTTTCCATTATCGGGGTTACCGATCTGATTTATCAGTTAACGGTTGTCCAAACCGCGACATACAAGGGAGTTCAACCAATCCTTGTCGCGATGGTCCTCTACTTTGTTCTGACATTCGGGCTGTCCAAGCTCTTGAGTCATTTTGAAAGGAAGATGAATCATGCAGCATAAACCTTTAATCCAAATCAATCACCTCACCAAAAAGTTTGGCGACAATGTTGTTTTGAACGATATCACCGAAACCATTGACAAAGGCGATGTGATCGTTGTTATCGGTGCTTCCGGTGGTGGGAAAAGTACCTTCCTGCGTAGCCTGAATTTACTGAATCGACCAACAAAAGGGGAAATCCTTTTTGAAGGTACTGATTTAGTTGGTTTGAGCGAAAAAGAGCTGGATAATGTCCGAGAAAAAATGGGAATGGTGTTCCAAAGTTTTAATTTATTCCCCAATATGACAGTTTTGGAAAACATTAAACTCGCACCACTTAAAGTCAAAGCTGTGACCGATGAAGAAGCAACCAAAACAGCCAAAGAAATCTTGGATCAAGTTGGCTTAGCCGAAAAGGCGGATGCTTATCCATCCAGTCTTTCCGGTGGTCAGCAACAGCGTGTCGCCATTGCTCGTGCATTAGCGATGCATCCTGATGTCATGCTGTTTGATGAACCAACCAGTGCCTTGGATCCTGAAATGGTTGGCGAAGTGCTAAAAACAATGAAAAATCTTGCCCATACAGGGCTAACAATGGTGATTGTAACACATGAAATGGAATTTGCGCGGGACGTATCCGATCGTGTTATTTTCATGGATAAAGGTGTCATTGCCGAAGAAGGGACCGCTGAAGATATCTTTGTCCATCCAAAAGAAGCTCGGACAAAAGAGTTCTTACATCGGATTTTAACGAAAAACTAGTAAAAAAGAGGCAGTCATTCTGGTTAGAGTGACTGCCTCTTTTTTACTAGTTTTTGTATTGACGAATCATTGGCGGTTCATAGGAATCAATAAATGCACCAATTTCTTCTAAGGAATCTGAAATGAAAATTTTAGCTCGATCCGCCGCTGTTAAGAAATTAGTTTCTACCATTTTATCAAAAAAAGCAGCTAATAAATCATAGTAACCATTCACGTTGTATAAAATACAAGGGTTCATATGTTCACCGACTCGGCCCCAAGAGATCACCTCGCTAATTTCTTCGAGTGTGCCGGGACCACCGGGTAAAGCTAAATACACATCTGCCAATTCAATCATTTTTTTCTTACGCGCATGCATATCACTGACTGTATGCATCTTTGTAATGCCATTATGTGCAATCTCCCGCTCCATTAAAAAAGTGGGCATGACACCAATTACCTCTCCACCTTCTGCTAAAAGCGTGTCAGCCACCGTACCCATTAGACCAACATTGCCACCGCCATAAACTAGATCATAGTGATTTTCTTTCATCCAAGCGGCTAACGCTACTGCAGCTTGCTGATAGATTGGCTCATTCCCCAGACTGGCGCCACAATATACTGCCATTTTTTTCACAAACATACCCTCCATTTAGATAGATTCTTTTTTACCATCTATCCTCTGGTAGCTATGGTAGCATATTTTGATTTTCTCGAAAAGGTGCAGCCATTTTTCTTTTCGTTTTAAAAGTATTTGAATTTTCAGACAATAAATGCTATAGTCTTTTTATATTTTAAAATTTCAGAAAAAGGAGCCCTAT
>ENA-OWZV01000237-OWZV01000237.1-human-gut-metagenome-genome-assembly--contig:-NODE-237-length-15285-cov-22.379974_pt1 | contig 15285 bp, 15 predicted proteins | sample MGYA00249264_ERZ652123 | MGnify/ENA primary metagenome ERZ652123 (study PRJEB26925, sample SAMN05827256) | human gut metagenome | biome: ENVO:2100002; feature: ENVO:00000062; material: ENVO:00002003... | reverse complement strand
CACGCCGAGAGTAGTTGGTGGGAAACTGCCTGCGAGGGTAGGAAGCTGCCACGCTTTTTTTATTCCGGTTTAGCTCAGTTGGTAGAGCACCTGACTGTTAATCAGGTTGTCGTCAGTTCGAGCCTGACAACCGGAGCTCATGAGACATCCTGCAAAGGGTGTCTTTTTTTAATATTATTTGCAGGTCTTTAAACAAGGATTAAGAACAGGCTGGACCAGTCATGAATAACTGGTTTGACTTGACCCGCTGTACGATCACTCTCATAATATGTACCAGCCATCACAAATGAAAGAAGTGACAGACATGGACAATCGATTACAATTACGCCAACAAAATAAAAAGCACGCCCATCGTGGACTTAAGATCTTTTCAATTATCATGGGTGTGTTGATCTTGCTCATTATCGCAGGGGTTTTCTTTTTCCCTCAACTGAATAACACGGTTCGTAATGTGACGGGTAATGACACGCCTGTTGATTCTGCAGTTAAAGCTCGTCTCGTTTCCGGCATTACAGCTCAAAAGACTGGTGATGCGACAACCGATGCAGCTATCCAACGGGCTGCCGATACGTTGAAAGCAACCAAAATGAGTACGATTATGGCTGCGGCTAAGGATCAAGATCAGGCTGCTTCACTTTTACAAAAGGCATCTGGTGTTAATCATAGTCAAGCAGAAATGGCTGCTGCGGCGCTTTTTCAGGAGAGTTCTGTAACGCCAATTCGCCAAGCGATTGCATCAGGCGATTACTATCAGGCTTATCAAGATGCTAAAACGCTGCAACAACAGGGTGGAACAAGTGCCTTAACTAGTTTCTTGTCAGGACAATGACTCAGAGCATCGATTAACCTGCAACACAATCATTCGAAAGCTGAATGTTGTGTTGCAGGTTTTTTTAATAAGAATGCGCCTCGAATGTGTGAAAAGGTAAGAGGCGCTTTTATGTAAAAGAAAAGCCACTCCCGAAGAAATGGCTTTTGATCTTAAATCTTGTTGGGGTGATTTTGTGAGTGAACGCGATACGAGAAAATGAGTTCGTTATGTGCGCGAATCAATCGGCCCGATACTGTCTGGTCTGACATCACCATGCCACCTGGCAGTAATGCATGGTGGTACTGATAACCAGGGAAAAAAGGTGCCGTTAGTTCAAACTGATGACCTGTCTTTGTGTGCAAGACCTGCACATCACGTAAGTCTTGTTGATGTTCATCCACATATTTAATCACCAATGTTGCTGGTGTCGGCTGTGACGTTAAAGAGGCGGTTGCGCTGTAAATAAAGATCAGTTGTTGTTCATCTTTGGTCATGACTCCGACCACTGTAGGATCGCCAACCTCACTGCCATCTGGTAGAACAGCCTTCTGAAAGTTATAGCCAATCAGAGTCGGTGCCGTTAACCGAAAACGCTGACCCACCGCGTTCGTTAGATGGTTCTCAGGTCCAAGCGACTTGCCGGTCTCATCAACATAATGAATGGTTAATTTTACTTGTGCCAAAATGTCCCTTCCTCTGTGATGTCCAGAAAATGTTGCGGTTAAGCATTGCGAGCTGTGAAGCGTGCTTGTTTGATGGTCGGGTTTTCGAGCTCATCTAGCAAGGCAACGGCAAGTGTGTCACTATTTAAGACAGATTTGCCGCTATCATCTTTCAACAGCTCGTCTTTACCACGTACGTAGGCTGTAGCTGGTCCAGGCTGAAAGTTAGCGCTTGGCGAAATACCAAGCCAGTTTACATTATCGGTCCACCGTAACAACTGCAGTTCCCGAAATTGATTCAATGGTGTATTAATAAAAGCAGCAGCGTGTGGATCTTTTTTTAGTGTATCATACAATGTCTGGTCGCCATTTTTTAGACTGCCTGCGCCAAGAATAAAAATCACACGTGGCTTATTAGTGTTGCGTAACTCATGAATTAAGTGGTCGGCCAGATCAATGTGGAGATAAGCTTGCTCAACAGTTGTCGCAAAAGCATCAATAACAGCGTCATAACCCGTTAACTGCTCGCGCGTCAACGTGAACGCATCTTGTTGAATCAGATCTGCATCCGGTGGCAAGATTCCAACACTTTTATCTGGATGGCGAACATAACCGGTCACTTCATGGCCTCGTTTGAGGGCCTCCTTAAAAATAGCCGAACCTGCATGTCCTGTGGCACCAATAATCGCAATCTTCATCTAAAACAACATCCTTTCATGACGATTCGTTTCTTTTTCATGATACACTTACAAAAAGTAGATGGACAATCATTTTAACTTAGAAAATGATTCTGCCAATGATCTCATTTACCATCAAAAAATGCTTTACAGTGCGATAGTGCTCCTGTATAATCTTATTTGTTGTTCAGCAATGGCCCGTTGGTCAAGTGGTTAAGACACCGCCCTTTCACGGCGGTAACATGGGTTCAAATCCCGTACGGGTCATGTTTAGATGGAGAATTACCCAAGTCTGGCTGAAGGGAACGGTCTTGAAAACCGTCAGGTGGGCGTAAGTCCACGCGAGGGTTCGAATCCCTCATTCTCCTTTATAATTATCGCGGGATGGAGCAGTTCGGTAGCTCGTCGGGCTCATAACCCGAAGGTCGCAGGTTCAAATCCTGCTCCCGCAATTTATATGGTTCCATGGTCTAGTTGGTTAGGACGCCTGCCTGTCACGCAGGAGATCACGGGTTCGAGTCCCGTTGGAACCGTCTCTCTCAATTGAGAGAAAAATACAATAGTTTAGTTCCAAATGGCTCGGTAGCTCAGTCGGTAGAGCAATGCATTGAAGCTGCATGTGTCGGCGGTTCGATTCCGTCCCGCGCCATTATGGAGGAGTAGCGAAGAGGCTAAACGCGGCGGACTGTAAATCCGCTCCTTCGGGTTCATAGGTTCGAATCCTATCTCCTCCATTTTATAGGGATATAGTTTAATGGTAGAACTACGGTCTCCAAAACCGTCAGTGTGGGTTCAACTCCTACTATCCCTGCTTTTATAATGGCGGTATTGGTGAAGCGGTTAACACACCGGTTTGTGGCACCGGCATACGTGGGTTCGATCCCCACATACCGCCCTTTTTACTGGGGTATAGCCAAGTGGTAAGGCAACGGACTTTGACTCCGTCATGCGCTGGTTCGAATCCAGCTACCCCAATTTCTCCAACTGCCATAGGGGAAAGGCACTTAATTGAAATATGGCGGTGTAGCCAAGCGGTAAGGCATGGGTCTGCAAAACCTTGATCGTCGGTTCGATTCCGATCACCGCCTTATCTTGCGGCAATCGCCAAGAGAGTGTATTATCATCTAATATTATGCCGGTGTGGCGGAATTGGCAGACGCGCGGGATTCAAAATCCCGTTCCAGCGATGGAGTATCGGTTCGACCCCGATCACCGGTATCACAAATCTTCCTAGGAAGGTTTTTTTTTGCCTTGAAAATCTGTGCCACAAACAAAGATGTTCCCAATACATTTTTGATCACACCCGATTTAAAAAAGTGTACAGTTTGGCACAAATCATGGGGTCGCTGTTTTTGCATGAAAATTGTATGATTTCTGACACACGAAAAAAAGACCCAGCGCTTCTTCATCCTACGTAAAAGTAAGATGCTCCTGAGTCTTTTTTCGTTATCTGATACTGTCCTTTTTGACGATTGCTGCCAGTTGACTTGCTATTCTTCGCGAGAGAACTTCAATATCTTGATCCGAGACCGTTCCAATGCGCGACGATGACGCTGCAGCAAAGGATCTTCAGAACTGTCTGTCTGACTGATGACAGCTGCCTCGAAGGCCTCATATTCCAAAGGTGACAACCGTGCCAGAAACTGTGCAAACTCGATTCGCATGAGTAGACCATCTTCATACGATCTGAGAGCCAGACGTTCTTGAAGAGATTCAAGTGCGCTGTCTTCAACTGGGATTGCGGTCGCGTCGATGCGGCGTTTATGCGCAAAGTGTTTCCGCAAGACTGAACGTAGGTGTGACTGCAATACCATTCGATAGTAGGGACCAAATTGGGATCCGCTAGAGCCATCATATCGAGTAATTGCTTTGAGCATCGCAATCCTGGCCTCTTGTAACCAGTCTTCATGTGAAAAATCCCTGAGATGGTACGGTCTTAACACCGTTAGGACTAGCGGTCGATATTGCTTAAACAATTGGCTGAATGCAGTTGAGTTTGTGATTGCTTCATTGATTAATGTTAACTCTGTGGCTTTCATATCTCCTCCTCCCCCGACTTACTAGCTTTTTCATTCTACAATAAAGCGTTTCCAATTGAATAGCGAACAATCGTTCATGAATATTTTTTAGGGGAACAGAATGCTTACAACCAAAGGCATATGTTGGGGCAATATTGACAACATTATTTTAGTATTTTTTTCACGATTTTTTTAAGAGTCACGACATCTTTAAAAGAATAGAAAGGGGCCAGTAGAATGACCTATTGTTAATTGGTGATTCGGTGGTCGGAGAGCGTGTTATTACAAGCATGATTTGAAAATTGGTATGACAAAAAATGATGATATTTTAATGGCGTGAAGGCAGCTTTAGATATCTTAGAACGGCAATTTTTAAAAAATAATGTTGGCGCCTTCATATGCGATACCATCGGGAAAATAGCGAATTTATAAAGAATAATCAATTTTACATTGATCATGACATGCGTTATATTAAACAAGTCACTTTTTTAGGGAGGTATTCGATAATTTCTTCAAATAGAGAAAATAATAAAATTGGTCTATTTCAGTTAGTCATGCTAGCTTTGGGTTCCTTGATTGGTTCAGGCTGGCTCTTTGGTTCTTGGGAAGCGGCAGCAGTAGCTGGTCCGGCGGCGATTCTGTCTTGGGTGATTGGCGGCTTGATTATTGGCATCATTGCTTATAATTACATTGAGCTTGGGACCATGTTTCCTGAATCAGGCGGAATGAGCAAATATGCTCAGTACTCGCACGGTTCTTTAGTTGGCTTTATCGCTTCTTGGGCCAACTGGATCTCGCTAGTGACGTTGCTGCCGATTGAAGCAGTGGCTGCCGTGCAATATATGGCATCATGGCCGTGGCAGTGGGCTAGCTTTACGCACGGTTTTTTGGCTGATGGGCGTATCACATCGCAGGGGTTGCTGGTGGTGTTTGCTTTCATCATTATTTTTACGTTACTTAACTATTGGTCAGTCTCATTACTGACACGATTCACGAGCTTCATCTCGATCTTCAAAATTGGGGTGCCTTTGCTGACGATCACGCTGTTGGCACTTTCAAGCTTCCATCCCGGCAATTATGGGCATTCTTTAGCGACCTTCATGCCTTATGGGAGCGCACCTATCTTTGCGGCCACTTCAGTTTCTGGGATTATTTTTTCCTTTAACGCGTTTCAAACCGTCATCAACATGGGAAGCGATGTTAAGAAACCGCAAAAAAATATTGGGCGCGGAATTGCAATTTCGTTACTGATTAGTGCGATCATTTACATTTTATTGCAAAGCGTTTTTATCACGACAATTTCGCCGAAGCTGTTAGCAGCACATGGTTGGCAAGGGTTGAATCTCAACTCCCCATTTGCTGACTTGGCGATTCTGCTGGGTATTCACTGGTTATCAGTTTTGTTATATATGGATGCCTTTGTTTCCCCGTTTGGGACTGGCGTTTCATTTGTTGCTTCATCTGGGCGGGCGTTGCAGGCGATGGTCAGCAACAACCATATTCCCAAATTTCTTGGGAAACTTGATGAAAAGTATGGTACACCACGAGTGGCGATGGTGGTGAATGCGTTGCTTAGCATGGTTATGGTTTCGATTTTTCCATCTTGGGGTACGTTAGCTAGCGTCATCTCCACGGCAACGTTGATTGCTTACCTGACAGGTCCTATTACGGTCATCTCCTTGCGTGACATGGCCCCGGATTTTAAGCGGCCAGTGAAGTCGAGTCTCTTGCGGGTGATGGCACCATTGTCATTTGTGCTAACCTCATTAGCGGCTTACTGGGCAAAATGGCCGACAACGGTTGAAGTGATCGGCGTTATTTTCTTGGGTATTCCTTTCTATTTGTTCTATGAATGGCGATCAGGCTGGGCAAGCACGCTTAAGCAATTGAAGGCGGCAGCTTGGATGCTGGTATATTTGCTATTCCTGTCACTCATCTCACTTATTGGCAGCAGTGAGTTTAATGGTTTGAATTGGATTCACTATCCGTTAGATTTTGTTGTCATTATCATTGGTGCTTTGGGCTTTTATGCTTGGGGAATTAATAGTCACATTTTCTCTAAATATTTCCGACGCGCTGCAAGAGTGAATGACAAAGTTAAAATGCCGCGGCAGTAGCAACTTTTATTAGAAAAAACACGTCTCTGGTCAGAAACATGATCATCGACGTGTTTTTTGGTATGATGGAAGACATTCTGATTCTTGGCCATTGCCGCAGATGCTTTGAGCCGCCGGTGGTGAAGGCTCGTTTGATAAAATACTAGATGGCATAACTTACGACTTTTGCCTGATGATGGTGTGATGGCGACAAGGTAAGATAATTTTAAAGGTTTGAGGGAAAATTGCATTTAGCTATGCCTATCTTTATACTTATACTAAACAAATGACGTCTGGAGGGGATTAGGTGAATATCGGGATTTTTACAGATAGCTACTTTCCACAAGTCAGTGGCGTCGCGACGTCCATCAAGACCTTGAAGGACGATCTGGAGCGTAAGGGCCATCAGGTTTATATTTTTACAACGACTGATCCGCATGTGCCGGACGACGCCGTTGAACCTAATTTATTCCGATTTACCAGTGTACCGTTTGTCTCATTCACGGATCGGCGAATTGCGGTTCGTGGGCTTTTTCATGCTTACGCAGTGGCGAAGGAATTGAACTTGGACATTGTTCATACACAAACTGAATTTTCGATGGGGTATATCGGCAAATTTGTCGCCAAGCAGTTGAAAATTCCGACAATCCATACTTATCACACTATGTATGAGGATTATCTGCATTATGTCCTGAATGGTCATTTGCTGAAGCCTTATCATGTGAAGCAGTTTACGCGGGCGTTTCTTTATCATGTCAGTGGCGTTGTTGCGCCTTCTGAACGCGTTTATGATACGCTGCGACGATATGGCGTCAAAACTGAGATCAAAATTATTCCAACTGGGGTTGATTTGACTCAGTTTGCCCAGCAAAAAGATCCGCATTTACGTGACAAGCTCGGGTTGGCGCATGTCCCGGTTTTGGTCTCACTCAGTCGGGTCGCGTATGAAAAGCGAATTGATAAGGTGATCAGTGCCATGCCTAAAATTCTGGAACAGGTGCCCCAAGCGGTGCTGTTAATTGTTGGCGATGGGCCTGCGCGTGAAGACTTAGAGGCGCAAGTCGCTGAGCTGGGTCTCAAGGAGCATGTCCGATTCACCGGTGAAATTGACCATGATGATGTTGGTGACTATTACCGGGTTGGCGATGTGTTTGTATCGGCAAGTGACTCCGAGTCACAGGGGTTAACTTATATCGAAGCGATGGCGGCGGATCGGAAAGTGGTTGCCTTGACAGGGGATTATACGGATCAACTTTTGGATGATCCGGCGTTAGGGACAACATTTTCAACTGAGACTGAAATGGTGCATCAGGTCGTGAATTACTTGAAACATCCAAATGCTTACGATGATGCTAAGCCGCGTCAAGAAAAGTTAGCGGCAATTTCTGCAGATCGATTTGGCGATCGGGTTTTGGATTTCTATCAAGACATTTTGTCACACTATTCGCCTAATGAGGCCGATGAAGCTGCACCATGGACCGATGAAGATTCCAGTAAACGGACCATGAAAGGTTAAATATGATTGTTATTAATATGTTTTCCTCTGCCAATAAGGTTGCAGGACAAGGAGTTGGCGCAGTCTACACAGAACTGATGGGCTTGCTGAAACACGATTTTTCAAATGAATTTGAAGTTAACGTCAATCGTTATACGCGTAGTGACATCAGCCATTATCATACGATTGATCCTAAATTCTATTTATCTACTTTCTCCAAAAAACGGGGTCGCAAGATTGGCTTTGTTCACTTTGTGCCGAGTACACTGGATGCGAGTCTGAAGTTGCCGCGAGTGGCGCGGTGGACGCTTGATAAGTATACGTTGGCTTTTTATAAGCGAATGGATCAGTTAGTGGTGGTGAACCCGAATTTTATTCCTAAGTTAGAAGCTTATGGGATCAGTCGCGACAAAGTGACTTATATTCCTAATTTCGTATCGCAACGAACGTTTCATCCAGTATCCACTGAAAAGCGGCAGGCTTTGCGACATGCCAATGGCTCTAAACCTGATGATTTTGTCATTTTTGGCGCAGGTCAGGTGCAGGATCGTAAGGGTGTCAGCGACTTTATCAAATTAGCAAAACAAAATCCTGAATTTCGTTTTGTTTGGGCAGGTGGTTTCTCTTTTGGCCGCATTACTGAAGGCTACGACCATTTGAAGAAGGCCGTAGCAGAAGCCCCGGCAAACTTGGATTTTACCGGGATTATGCCACGGGAGACAATGATTGACTATTACAATATGGCCGATGTTTTCTTATTGCCTTCTTATGAAGAGCTGTTCCCAATGTCCGTCCTTGAGGCTTTTGCAACGGGAACGCCAGTGATGGTGCGGGATCTTGAGCTGTATCACCAAATCATCACACCTTATGCCATCACGGCTGTTGATGTTGACGATATGCAGTCTCGATTGCGAGCACTTGCGGATGATCATGATCTTTTGGCAACTTATGCAACTAAGAGTCGACAAGCTGCTGAAGTTTACGATGAAAGCCGACTTGAAAAAGTCTGGCACGATTTCTATCTTCATCAAGCTGCACTGGGGAAGCACTAGCCGAGGAGTTATATGACACGGAAGAACAAACTGGCTGTCTTAATCATGATTTTGATTGGCGCCGGTATTTTTATTTATGAAGCTCGTGATCTGAACGGCGCACAATTAATCCACGAACTATTGACGCTTGATCTCAAGTGGCTGCTGGTGGCTTTTTTGCTCATGTTTGGGTCATGGATCATTGAGACCTTTGTGGTTCAGATCTTTATTCGAAGTGAAGCCGATGATTTAGACTTTAAAACCGCTTTGCGTGTGCCGTTGGTTGAACAATTGTTTAATGCAATTACGCCGATGGCTTCTGGTGGTCAGCCAGCCCAATTATTTGCTTTGATGCAAAGTGGCGTTGAAGCTGGCCGGGCAAGTTCCGTGTTGTTGATGAAGTTTGTCGTGTATCAATTCATGGTCCTGATTAACTTTGTCCTGACACTATTCATCGGGTTTGATCAGGTGTCCAAACATTTTGGGGCGCTTGCTTTGTTCATCGTTTTTGGTTTTGTGATTCATGTGGTTGTCATCGTAGGCTTGCTCATGGTGATGTATTACTATAAGTTCACAAAAAAATTAGTGAATTTGGTGATGATACCGATTGGCTGGTTTGTCAAACCTGAGAAAAAACTTGCCATGCAAAGTAACCTTGATCATAAAATTGACACTTTTTACGCAGAGAGTTTGCACTTGAAACGCGAAAAGAAGCGGGTCATCAAGGCTTGCTTGTTGACACTTGTGCAATTGCTGCTTTACTATGCGGTGCCGTACTTTGTGCTCCTGTCGCTTGGCGTAAGTCATGTTAGTATCGTTGAGGTCATCGTGTTGCACGTGATGATTGTGATGATTGTCAGCCTGTTTCCGATTCCAGGCGGTGCTGGCGGGGCCGAGTATAGCTTTAAGACCTTGTTTGCGACTTATGTTGCGTCGCCTTCAAAATTGATTCTAGGGATGCTGTTATGGCGGTTCTTGACCTATTACCTAGGGATGATCTGCGGCATCATTGCCATGGCATTCCCGCCAAAAAGCAAACGTACGTGAGCGACTGAGAAAAGTCAAAGCTCAGGGAGGGCGAAATGTCGTCAGCAAGCGAAGAACTGAACCAGTATTGGCCTGCCTTTAGACAAAGCAAACGTTATGCGCCATTGTTAGGGATCGGAGACGCCGAGATTAAGCATATCTTGACCGGCATCGTTGAATTGGTGATGGCTCAAAATCAGCATCACATTAAGGCGTGGCAAATCAACGAAATTGCTGCTGCCCTGAGACCTGCTTTGGAGACTAGCTGGGCCACCCCAAAACAGGAGCAGCGAATTTTGGCACGATATGCTTCGTGGGTGAATATTTTTTTAACATGGCTGGCAGAAGCCGGTAAGGTCGCATTTACATCGGCAGACGTTGCTGCTGTGATGGCGATACTTTATCCGTAAGCTACATGTCGATAAATAAAAAGCGCTTGGTAATCAGACCGATTTTGATCTGATAACCAAGCGCTTTTATCTATTGTCTTCAAAACTAGGCGGCTTTATGCGCAGCTATGAATGCTTGTAAACGTTTGACTGCCTCCTTGAGGTCAGCCATGGAAGCCGCATAGCTGATGCGAATATAACCTTCACCACCAGGGCCAAACGCAGTACCTGAGATCAGCGCAAGTTTCTGCTCTGTGGCAAGCGATTGCGTGAATTGTCGCGAATCAAGCCCCAGTTCGATCGGGATTTTGGCAAAAAGATAGAAGGCGCCATCCGGCCGAGCAACATCGAAGCCCATGTCCAAAAGCGCCTGATAGACAAAATCGCGGCGTTTAGCATAGGCGGCTTTCATAACCTGTGCATCATCTTGTCCGTTCGTCAAAGCTTCAATGCCAGCGCGTTGTGCAATGGTGGTTGCCGCGGTGACGAGATACTGGTGCACTTTTTTCGCCTCTGCGATCAAAACTCGCGGACCCATCAAAAAACCGATTCGCCAGCCGGTCATGGCATGTGATTTTGACAGACCATTCACGACAAAAGTTCGGTCGTAAGCATAATTGCCCATGGAAACATGTGAGTCACCATAAGTTAGTTCGGAATAGATCTCATCGCAAATAATATAAAGATCATGTTCAGCAGCAGTTGCGGCAATCGCTTTAACCTCAGACGCACGATAAGTGACGCCAGTCGGATTGCTTGGATAGTTTAAAATGATGCCTTTTATTTTGGCATCAGGATGAGCAGCAATCGTTGCTTCGATCAGCGCTGGGGTCAAGACAAAGTTGGTTTTGCTAGTGTCCATATAGATCGGTGTCACATGATTCAACGTAAGCAAAGGGATGTACCCCGGATAAATCGGTGACGGCACCAGCATGGCATCACCTGGATCGCTGATGGTTGTAATGGCAGTTGCCAAAGCCTCGGTAGCGCCCACGGTGACAAGAATTTCATCTTCAGCAGCGTAATCAGTAGCATATTTTGTTTTGAAAAAGTGTTGCGCAGCTTCCCGCAGTTCTGGATCACCCACCATTCCGGTATAATGAGAATAATTTTCCTGAATAGCTTCAATGCCAGCCTGTTTAACGTGCTCAGGCGTATTGAAATCGGGTTCACCTAACGTTAACTTCAAAATACCGGGAATCTTGCTGACGCTTTCGTCAAATTGCCGGATTTCACTAACGTCGATATCGGTTAATTGTTTATTTAATGGTTGCAACTTCATGGGCGATCTCCTTAGTATGTAGGTTGCAAATAGCATAGTCCATTTTCCCTCATAGTTGCAATGCAATAAAACTGCAATTCAAAGAGAGATTTCTCCCACAGAGGCCGTGGTTTATGCTAAGCTATTTCTTGAAATAGGAAAAATAAACAGCGCGTGATCCCGCCCAGATGAGATTCGATGTGTCAGTGCCAATGATTGGCATGTTGGCTCGCAAGGTGGTGATCGCGTTTATAGGAGGCCATTTTATGAAACAATCACAGCTCGTGGCCATCATCAAGCGCCTAGAAGCCATGCAGGCAGGCGATGGCGAGACCCAGTCGCGCCGCTTCGAAAAAAATGGTGATGAAAAGGGCCTCGTGACATACGATCCCAAGACCGAAACTTATGAACTTGAAGAATTAGGCACTCACCAAACCTTTCAGTTTGATAATATCGATCTTGCGGCCATGGAAATCTATGATTTGATGGATTTTGATGAAGACGATGGCACAAGTGACAGCACCAGCGATCAAGCACCAGCTTGATCAACGACAAAAGCGAACTGACAAGGTTCGCTTTTTGTGTAGCACATGATCAGAAGCGCTTGGAAATGGTATTCAGTAGCCGTCAAAACCTGATCCGAATTTAAAGGCTTCTTTAAAATCACCATGGATTGGCCCAAATAGGTCCAGAAAGTTTGTCTTTTTCAAAACAAGCGGTTATCCTAGCGAATGTGCTATACTTTTGACATTAAACAATGACTTGGAGGCTCCACATGAACCAGCTTGGCAGTAAACTCAGGGGATTTTTTAATACCCGGCTCGGGTTTTTTGTGCTTGCCATCGTCCTTTTTTGGGCGAAGACATACTGGGCATATCAATCAAAATTCAATCTGGGCGTCACCGGCAGCTTTCAACATCTGATCTTGGCGATCAACCCGATTCCAACCACACTGTTCCTTTTTGGCATCGCACTATACATGTCAGGGCGTAAATCGTACATTACGATGCTGATTATTGATGCACTTACATCGGTGTGGCTTTTTGCCAATGTCCTTTACTATCGAGAATTTTCGGACTTTCTGACATTTGCATTGATCAAAGGGTCAGGCGCCGTGTCCAATAACCTCAATAAAGGCATCATGGGTATTGTGCAACCAACAGATTTTATTGTTTTCGCTGACGTCCTCATTTTGATTCTGTTGCTTGTTTTTAAAGTCGTCCGGATGGACATTCGACCGATTAAGAAACGTTTTGCGCTCGGGGTTTCGGTTTTAGCTGTCGCGATGTTCGCAGCTAATCTCAGTATGGCTTATAGTGACCGTTCAGGCTTACTGACGCGTACCTTTGACAATAACTATATTGTTAAGTATTTAGGGCTTAATGCCTATACTGTTGTTGATGGGGTCAAAACAGCACAAAACAGTGCCACGAAAGCAAACGCCGATTCGAGTGATGTGAAATCTGTTTTGAATTATCTTAATAAGAACAGAGTCACACCTAATGCGCAATATACTGGTGTTGCCAAAGGAAAGAACGTTTTTGTGATCCATTTGGAAAGCCTTCAGCAGTTTATGATTGACTTCAAATGGGATGGGCAGGAAGTGACGCCTAATCTAAATAAGCTCTATCATGAATCTGATACGTTATCCTTTGACAATTTCTTTAATCAAGTTGGCCAAGGGAAAACTGCCGATGCTGAGATGATGATGGAAAACTCACTGTTTGGTTTACCTGAAGGGGCAGCCATGGTTACCGATGGCACAACCAATACCTTCCAGGCAGCGCCAGCAATTTTGGATCAGCAAGGTTACACAACAGCATCATTCCACGGCGATGTGCCGAGTTTTTGGAACCGAGACAACACCTATAAGTCTTGGGGCTATGACTACTTCTTCTCGAAAAACTATTTTTCAAGTGGGAAGAACTACGATGTCGGCTATGGGCTAAAGGATAAGATTTTCCTCAAAGACTCAGCTCAGTACATTGAGCAATTACCACAACCGTTCTATGCCAAAATGATCACGGTCACAAATCACTATCCGTATACTTTGGATAAAGCCAATCAAACCATCGAGAAGACGGATACTGGCGACGATACCGTTGATGGCTATGTTCAAACTGCCCGTTATCTTGATGAAGCACTGGGTGAGTTTTTCAATTGGTTGAAGGAAACTGGTCTGTATGACAAATCAATGATTGTTCTTTACGGTGATCACTATGGTATTTCGAATAACCATAAAAAAGCCATGGCAAAGCTTACGAACATTTCTGGTTTTAATGATTATAACAACGCCATGTACCAGCGAGTACCATTTATGATTCACATGCCAGGCTTAAAAGGTGGTATTAATCATACGTACGGTGGTGAGATTGACGCACTGCCAACAATATTGAACCTGTTAGGTGTGAAAGATAACGATACAGTTCAATTTGGGTCCGACTTGTTATCCGCGGATCATCCGCAAACCGTGGCCTTCCGAAACGGCGACTTTGTCACGCCAGACTTTACAAAGGTTGGTAGTCAATATTTCAATACCACGACTGGTAAGAAAATCGACAAGTTATCAGAAAGCCAGAAGGAAAGTGTTGATGCGTCCACTAATCGAGTGACCACCGAACTTTCTCTGTCTGATCGCGTCATTAACGGCGATTTGTTGCGATTCTATACACCGGCCGGTTTTAAGAAGGTTGATCGAAGTGACTTTTCATATAAGCTGACAGATACAAAGAAAAAGTTGAAAGCCGCGCAAAAGAAGGGCACGAGCCTAAAAGCGGAAAACAAGGGTAAGTCAGTTGCCGATGAGTATAAGACCGATGCACCCGAACTTAAAGACGATAGCGATAGCAGCAGTAGCGATTCAAAGTAGCAATCGAATTCATTGAAAGCAGCGTTCAGCGGCGAGCGCTGCTTTTTCTGTGTCCACAAAATGTGCTGTAGCGAATGGGATTACTGACCTGAAGCTGCTCATTCTGAACTTTTGTAAGTAAACAGTTGTGCTAGATTAGAAAAGAGCGTACAATTTTACTAGATGATAATAGTTACAAATAGGAGGCTGGCTATGAATCAGGCGGTTTACAACAAAACAATTAACTTGCTCAAAGCGAAGCAGATTCGGGTCACCCCGCAGCGTGAAGCGATTATTTCGTACATGATTGACAGTACGGCACATCCGACTGCGGAAATGATTTATGCGAAACTGTCGCCGCAGTTTCCGCATATGAGTGTTGCAACCGTATATAATAATCTACGGCTTTTGGTTGATCTTAATCTAGTTGAAGAAATGTCGTCTAATGATGCGGCCACTCATTTTGATTTTCCCATTGAGCCACATTATCACGCCATTTGTACAAACTGCGGCAGAATCTTTGATTTCAGTTATCCAGGCGTTACAGATGTTGAAGCAGTGGCGGCTAAGAAAACCGGCTTTAAAGTGAGTGGCCATCACCTCGAAGTTTACGGTATTTGCCCTGATTGCCAAGTGAAATTAGGTATGAAGTAATTGAGTCCAATAAGGCGGTGCATTACGGCGATTAAGTCGTATGTACCGCTTTTTGTTGGGTAGGTTAAGCAATATCACGCAACAATCAATTAGGCCGTATGGACAGGAGCATCGCGTGGTTTTGCTGGAAACTCAAAAAAATACTTGCACACCGTCTGAGTTGCTGGTATTATATTATTGCTGTCAAAAAGCAATTCCTTTTCTAAAAAGGGTAAGGTAGAAGCGCTTGCATCTTCCATTTAACAGGATATTTAATAAAAATGTTGACATGTAACGCTGGTCATGATAATCTATCAAAGTTGTCTTTTGACAAGGTC
>ENA-OWZV01000236-OWZV01000236.1-human-gut-metagenome-genome-assembly--contig:-NODE-236-length-15287-cov-18.099462_pt1 | contig 15287 bp, 16 predicted proteins | sample MGYA00249264_ERZ652123 | MGnify/ENA primary metagenome ERZ652123 (study PRJEB26925, sample SAMN05827256) | human gut metagenome | biome: ENVO:2100002; feature: ENVO:00000062; material: ENVO:00002003... | reverse complement strand
AACATACGAGAAACCTTTCGCTCAGTCTCCAAGAAAACGTCCGCAGCCCCTTATCCAGTCCCCTACCCGTTTAAGTGAAAAGAAAGTCGCGTTTTACATTCATCTTGGTGAATGTAAAACGCGACATAGCCGTGGTATCCACACCGAATAGCACTCGTTATAAGGTAAAACAATGCACAAAAACTCATATATCACACATCAAGCAACAGTCATCTAAGCCAGTGCATCTTTAATGAATTGTTCGGAATCCACTCGAAGATTATTAAGCAATGCTGTATCCAATGCAGATGAAAAAGGCTCGATATCTCTTTCACCATCAAAATCAGAAGGTAGGAGATGTTCCTCCGACAAACCTAATTTAGACAGTAAAGTTCTCATACGAGAAGTACTTTTCTCCATGCCAAAAGTAAGGAACTGTTTACCGTATAAAATCGAAAATACTGTTGCATGGAAAGAATTTGATACCACACAGTTCGATTTATCAATCAATGTGAGAAAATCAGAAGGGCCGATACCCCAAACATTAATTGCGTGCGACTTATATCTGAATGGTGTCTGAGAATAGTAAACAACAGTTAGTCCACGTTTTGCCGCCAATTTATCGATATAATGCATCATATCTTCATTTGGCCATAGCGTATATGCAAATATGTATCTGCCTGCTTCAAGCTTCTTCGGAAGCTGTGGTGCTTGTATCTGACGATAATCTTCTAGATTCAATAAAAGTGTGGGATCAAGCGTTTCGACGATCGGCCTATTGGTTAATTGCTGGAACTGCCCCGCTACGGAAAGCTCTCTTACGGAAAGGGCGTCAAAATGACTTAACCACTCAGAGATGTGCATCTTATCTTCTTGAGTGAAGTTCTTCTCCTCAAATTTGGCGTGTGACAAGCTTGGCGCATATGCAATCTTCTTCGATTCACTAGAAGCGAAAGAGAGGAAAAACGATGGAACTGGTCCAGCTGTGCAATCCAAATTCCAAATCTGATCACTGCCACAAATCAAGGCGTCATAATCTTTAAAATCTAAAGCTAATAATCGTTCTGCATCAGGACCCTCATAAGTGCAATCAGTCAAATTAAAATGTGTACGCCAGAATTCCTGAAAACTCTTACGTCTGCGTAGATTACCAGAAAGAAACAGTAAATCTTTAAAATATGATTTGTAACTATATCTCCTAAAGATCCGATAATCTCGGAAATTCTCACTACGATAGTCAATGACATGCACATCATGGCCCAGATCAGTAAGATACTTCTTTAATGCATAGGTCTGCAAGGCAGAGCCAAAATTATACGCACAATGAAAAGTGATAGTCCCTACTTTCATAATTACCTTCCTTAAATTATCGTTCGTCGAATGTGCTTTGCATGTTCTCTTTTTGAACGTTTACCTTTGATGACAGAAATCAAGTTCAGCATAACTGGGTAAATATCGAGAATAGATACAACAAATACAGATACGAAAAGTAATCCAGACAATAGCATGTACATAGGCATTTGCCATGACATAACGCATGCTTGAATACTGACGATTGCAATATTCGCAAGCATAAATGGCCAGTTCACAGTTATCCTCACAATTGAACGAGCCATAAATACACGCATGACATACATTATCAGGTTACTGCCAACCATAGCCCACGCGGCTCCTTGCAGTCCCGTTACACTGATAAGCAACCAAGTCAATACGATAACCGCAATTGCCGGAATTGCCGTCGATATCATTAAATATTTAGTTTTCATACTTGCAGTAAATACTGTTCCATAGAAACCAGCAAATACATTAAGCAAGAACGCAAGAATCAAGATAGGAATAATAACCCAAGAATCGTAAAACTTTTTTTGCAGCAGAAGTGAAGCAAGCCACGGAGATAGCCATATAAGACCCGATGCGGCAAGAAAACAGAATGTTCTAAACACTGCAAATACATTGCTATAGAATTTTCTGGTATCGACTTTCTTAAACTCTTGGAACGCCGATAGACTCCACGCTTGCCAAAATGTTGAAGAGACCATATTCATTACATTGGGAATCTTGCTAGCAGCCGCAAATAAGCCGGAGGCACCAATGCCAAGCATACTAGTGATGAAAAATCTGTTCACACTCGTACCAATCCACCAGAATATAGCGTTTGGCATCAGCGGCAATGAATATAACAACATCTTCTTAATAAAACGACGATCACGGTCTAGCCTGGGAATACTCACATATCTCCAGGAACCACCAAATAGAAGATATAGAACAATTGCAACTAATCCACCTAGAATTAGCGAAATAAAATAACCTTCGACTTTCCAATCAAACAAGCCAATAAGTAAACCTGCTGATAGGGCAGAAACAAGCGATGAGGCGATAGACGCCCATGTAATTAGTTTAACCTGATTCAGTCCTCTTGCAACATTCGCCATATATGTGTTAAACGCAGAAGAAACAAAATACGCAAGATAAAACCACTGATAATTCCCTAGTCCTCCAAATACCGGAAGCCTTAGAAGAGGAAGAAGGAAAAGCATAATCAGGCAGCCAAATAAGGTTACCCAAAAACCGACAGATATGTATCGTTCTTTATCGTCTGGATCATCGATAACATACCGAGTGGTTGCGTCACCAATAGAGAGAGTGACTACAGGCGTAATTAAGCCGGCCACGGTAAGAGACATATCGGTCACGCCATACTGTGCCGCTGTCAAGAAATAAGTATACAACGGTACTAACAGAAACGTAATAAGCTTCGTTGATACAGTATTTAGTGTGAATAGACCAATATTCAACAACAGATTCTTATATTTACCCATGAAAATCTCAGCAATCAATTCACTAGCACGTGATTAATCCCGAACCTCTGGGATCGGCAGATCTTGGAAGACTCACGGAAATGCCCTACGGCAATGTACATAATGAACACCTCGTTATCCGGAATATCAAGCAAGGCACGAGTCTTCTCATCGGTTTCTTCGATGAACATCGTATTAAGAGGACAAGCTGCAAGGCCGCACGCCTCCAACGAATACAGCAACGACATGGCGAATAATCCGCCATCAACATATCCTTCATTGTGCTCATTTGGCCCCATGAATACACGCAAATCGGCAGTCACAAGCAACAATGCTGGCGGTGTATCATATCCTCCAAAACCACCCTGAATTTTCAAAGCTTGGTTAATTAGCTGTCTGTCGGTGAAAATCCGAACACGCGCTGGTTGTCTATTGCATACGGATGGCGTACGCAAAGACATAACAATTGCTTTTTCCAACTCGGTTCGGGTCACTGGTTCTTGAGAAAATGTTCTGACGGCATGTCTACGTTCGGTCAACTCACTAAAGGAAACAGTGGCATTATCCGCTTTAGAACTTAGAAGAAGTTGAATATTGGGATACTCGTTCTTAGAAGAGGCTACTATGTCTTTATTGGTAGCTTCATCAAATAGCTCCGTCAGATAAGAAATGTCCTGGCCAGCGGTCACGTGACGCCTGTAATACTCCCCTAAAGCAAGTACCATATCTTTATACACTGCATTGTCGCGCCACTGTGTATCAATGCTCCCAAGCTTCGCAGATATATTTGCAAGATTACTTAACGCGCCATGACCGCGCCCGTACTGATACGTATCAAAAGAAAAACCCTTTTCGATCTGATGGATATAGAAAATCAATACGCTTTCCATCTGGACCTGATTCGAGCGAGAAGAAACGACACAGGAACGATAAAAACGATTGAGATCTGAACGTCCTTCATGAAGCAACAGACGATGAGCCTTTAAGTGTTGTATCATTTTTAAAAAACTCAACGGCATAATATGCTTAATAAATTTCTTGAAGTTCATACAATTCCTCATTTCTTTACTATAAATTGTTTAATAGCACTTTTTAGAATGGTTTTCGTAAGCCAGACCAAACACCTCATCTGCTGTAGCAGAGAAGTAAAAATACATCTAAAATTCATTTCCTTTATGGAAAGAAATAGAATCTCACTGGCTATAGAGAACTGCGCAATTCTATCCTTGGCACTTGCATCTCTATGAACGATTGAGTTATCATTCTGCCTATAGTAATAAAGCTCCTTATCAACGCAATTGATGTGATCATTGCAGAGCATGAAATACTTGAAGCAGAAGAGTAGATCCTCCCATAAGCCATATCGTTCATTAAAACAAATATGGTTTTCTTTGATGATTTTCACACTAAAAAGTTTATCCCATAAATAGAAGATATCATTTTTCTTGAAGACGGATTCGCACAATGAAGAGGGACTCACTCTTCTGGGAGAAGACCTTTGATAGGAATATGCTAGAAACGAATCTGTCTCAGAAAAACGACACCAGCTCGCACATGCATCATCATTCTGAATTGCCTCATATAATAACTCAATATACTGAGAATGAACTACATCATCTGAATCAACAAATGAAACATAATCCGCATCTTCTATATAAGACATGCCAACATTACGCGCATGACTTACACCATGATTATTTGTATGAACAACCTTTACATTATCATACAATTTTTCAAACACATCACATTGTTCAGCGGATCCATCCGTACTTCCATCATCCACAAGAACAATCATGGATGGTTTCAAAGTCTGTCTCTCAAGAGATTCGATACAATCAGAGAAAAAAATACCTGGATTATAGACAGGAACAACTACACTAATTTTTGGTACCATCTTTGTAGTTTCCTTCCTCTTCTTGGAACCTATCTACACAATATCTGATAAACGAATCATAACAGTCAAAGGAAGGAACATGCGAGCTGAAAGCAGCTTCAGTCTTTTCTCTGGAATCAGGAAGAAGTTGCATGATATCTTTATATTCGTCAATAAAGTCCTTACTGGTCTTTTCAAAAATCCAAAAGTACTCCCTGAATATTTCTTTTGGAGGCACACGACTATGGCTCAAGTAATAGCTTCTGAATAAGGCAAAAGCTTCATCAACTTGTTTCTTCGATCTATGCGACCTGTAATTATCTAAAGTGGATATAACCCGACAGGGGACGCCAGCAGCAACTGAATTAGATGGTATATCTTTGGAAACAATTGAACCAGCACCGATGATGACATTATCGCCGATTGTCACTCCTTTTAGAATGACAGCATTAGCTCCTATGAATACATTTGAGCCTATAGCCACTGGGCCTGTGTTGCCTTGGACATCGCCGTAAGCACCTTTAACAACGCTCCATTCATATCCATGATCTAGAATTACAACGCCATGCGTAATTTGAACATTGTCACCAATCGACAAATTAAAGCAATAGTTTAAACCGAAGTAGCATGAGCGTACGTCGTAAAAATGAACCCCACTCCCTATGGAGGCTCCTTCTCTTTTCAGATATCTAATAAAACGATCAGATGACGACTTCTCTTTGAATAGAAGATATCTAAACAGTCCTTTAAGCATTCCTCATCTCACCTTTACATTCCGTAGTAAATCCGTATATTAACAGCACAATCGCAAAGAACGTCTTACCAAAAGTAACTTCCACACTACCAATTACTATGTACGAATAAATCATGCAAACAAGAGGAATGTATATATTATCACTACAATTACTGATATTCTTCAGTCCATAAAATATGAATATCAAAACCAATATGACAACACAGATGCCGCCGTACAAAAGCCATTCCGCTACAGCATTCTGAGTATTGGGAATATTACCGTGAACATACTTGCTAAGAACTTCATAACTTATACCGTATCCATACCCCCATAGTGGTTTCTTGGATATAACAGCTGGCAGTATCTGAAAAATTCCCGTCCTACCTGTCATACTGATATCCTTATGCAGGACATTCTCTATAAAAAAGATAGCAGCAGGTGTCTGCAAGATCCTTGAGTAAATAAAACTATACGAGAAACTAAAAATAATGAGTATAATGCTGATTGTCTTCGTTAAAAAGACATTAGAAAACTTGATGCACAGAACCCAGAAAACAATGACCAGCACAAAACCTATAGTGCCTGTACTGCATTTTGTATGTATACCAGATAACATGCAATCAATAAATAGGGCACTGTATATCAACAAGTCTTTGACTTTATACAAAGAAATATTACGACGTAATAGCCATAACGCCATAACAAACATGTGTAAATATGCTGTAGCAAATTTATCGCCAAACAGATACTCAGTATCCGATTGTGTATTCTTCGTCAAAAAGACACTAATATCTGCTAAAATAACTGCAACCGTACCCCAGTAGCGGTACAGTGTTACTAGATGTTCTAATTTACCCTCTGATTGAGCATAAAGAACAATCAGACTAAATTCAAGAATGATTGAACAAAATATGACTGCAGAAAGTAATGGATCTCGACTCTCATAGTTATTCCTATTCAGATAAGATGAATAGAATAACGATGATGAAAGACAGAGCCAGATAAAGACTATACCTATATTTCTATTTGCTACAATCTTGTTGTAGTTGAATAATAAAAATAAAGCTATACATAGTATGAATATATATCTGATCTGTTCATAGAAAGACACAAAGGATATGTTGCCGATAAAAATCAGCATGAACATCATAAAAAATACAACAATATCTTTATTACTTCTCTTTTTCACCATATTATATACCCATTATCCAACGATTCATATATACCAATAAGACTTTCTGATAAATAGTACTATATATAGTTCTTCTATCTTCGTTCTTCTATCTTCACGGGAGTCAAACAATGATAATAATCAGTATGTTTCAGATAAAACACAGATTAATTGAAGACTTATCCAGAGAAAGAAGTATCACGAAACCTTTCATCGTCGCAATATACTTCGTAATAGATTTAAATCGCAATTATCTTATTCATCTGTCTCATCATTCTTTTAGCCCAGAGTAGCAGCAATGCTACATAGAAATGTTTACCCTCCAATGCTTGCTGGAAAACCCTTTGTCCTCTTGGAAGAGTTGATAAAGGATACCCTGCGCAGTATTTCCTCATCATATCAGTCTCGACCAATACACGAAGATGCTGCTTCTTCATTGAGAGGGACAGGTTGCTATTCTCAACTAATCCAGCATACAATCTGACATACTGAATGGCTGCGCGTTTAACTCTCAGACAACAAATCTCTGCATTATCACTATTTTTAGCTTCGGAGTAGAGCGCTTGGATGAAATCTTCATATTGTTCTAGCTTCTTCTCTGAAAAACTTCGCATAATGGAAGGCTGATTCTCATTTCGATAACAATAGCCTGTCTCACCAATGAAGACTATAGATCTGGCAGACCTATATGCGTCAAGGTTAAACATTGTATCTTCAGAAAGAATGTTTCTAAACTGCAATCCAGAAGATATAACAAAATCCCGACGATAAATGGAAGTCCATACTTGCATTGGGAATGCGTCTTTCTCCGTATCCTCTGGCAAATGTCCAAAAAGCTCTTCCCTTACCTTCAATATGTCGTTTCTAGAGCTCAAAACTCTACCGGAATAAGGGTGCACGCACTTTTGGATTACATCACCATTAGACACATTACAATGTCCACCAACACAGATATCGGCATTGACAGATACTGCAGCATTATATAATTTCTCGAACATCGTTGGATTGGCCCAATCATCCGAATCAACAAATCCGATATACTCGCCAGTCGCGATCTTCATACCACTGTTACGTGCGGGACCCAGACCAGAATTCCTCTGATGAACTACACTGATATTAGCATGTTTCCGGGCATATTCGTCAGAGATCATTCCAGAACAATCCGGAGATCCATCATCCACCAAGATGATTTCAATATCATCAAGTGTTTGCGCAAGCAAACTATCGATGCACTTCGGCAGATACACTTCCACATTGTAGATAGGAACTACCAACGATACTTTGGGCCTCATATTAGAATACTTCATAGTCATCTCTCGTATCCATCTTCGAAATGATATTACCGTAGATCCACCAGAGACGCATCAGCAGTGACTTCTTTTCGCCATATATCTCACGTAACTCTGACGGGGTATCAATCAAATTCGCATATTCTGGAATCTGATTCAATAGGCTTACTGTTTGATTCAATAACGAAAGGCTGATATCCGCACGATCCGTCGGCAGCGACGACACCTGACAGACATCCTCGCCAAGACTTAAACATTCATATGCTGAAATAATTATCTTGAACGCCTATAACATCGCAAGATATAGCTTTAGACCATAAATCATTAAAGAAATAAGTTCCATATATTAGTTCATATAGTATTCTTCTATTCTCCTCACAAATCTCCTGACCGGTAAATAATCCTTGGTCTTTATCAGGCTCTTCTAAAGTAATATCACGAGTATATTTGTAACATACTATCTGGGCTTGAGTCTCACGAAAAGTCCTATCGATAATTACCGAAGCATCGGCACGTAACGCATCATCACGGTCCACAGAAACAATGACTGCCCCTTGTGCATGAGTAAAACACACCCTCCTCGCTATCAGTAATCCTCGATCATCCTGATTAATCAAAAAATCTTCTCAGGATTTTTTCTTGATATTGACGGCAAATGCTGATGCTTGAATCCGTAGACCCACCATTCACAATGATAATCTCAGAATCCTGATAACTTTGATTCAAAATTGAATCAAGACAATGTCTAGAATTCTTCTCAACATTGCACACTGGAATGACTACAGGAAATCGTCGCATCTATATCTTCCTTTTATAGCTACAATGTAGTCAATACACCATAACAGCCAACAAGATTCCAAAGGCCGTAGTTCTTTGTTTCAAACGCCTCTTCTATATCTTCTGATAATTCGAGATTGAACTCAGAAACATCGACCTCATCTTTAAGAACCATAAAAAGATCTGCACAAGCCGAAAAAATCAGCGGCATCCATTCCTTTGAAAATCGTTGCCTACGTTCGTACACTGACACACAGCATTGCCGAAGCACTAATTCATAAATATCCTTTACCGGAATATTTAATAATCGTGCCTCGTCGATTAATTCTTCAATAATCCAGTACGTATCTATGCATCTTGCATCTGTACCTTTGTTTCTTGAAATAGATGACTTCGTATGCCTATATAAGTATCCAGTGTTTTCTATCTGCTTATTTTTGTAGCGAGGCTTTATAAGGAAAGGCAGCATCGTATCCTCATACAGATAACCTTCCGGGAATCGCACGTCCTCCCACACATAACGCCAATATGCACGCCCCCATGCGGTCCCCATAAATTCACGGGGCTTCCCCTGGCCTATCTGATTTCCGGCCTCATCGATATCGGTGTAGTCTGATGTGACATAGTCACAATCACCTGCTCGCAAAGCCGCCATCAAGGCATCGACGTGCGTGGGCGCAATCATATCATCGGAATCGACGAACATCAGGACCTTGCCTCTTGCCTGATCGATGCCGGTATTACGCGCCCCGGAGAATCCCTTATTGCGCTGATTGATCACATGAACACGGCTGTCTTTCCGGGCATACTCCGCTATGACATCACCAGTGCCATCAGTCGATCCGTCATTGACGACGATGACCTCGAAATCGACTTGGGTTCTCTGGCTGAGAACAGATTTCAAACATGGACCAACGAATCGTTCCACATTATATGCGGGAACAATGATGGAAAGATCCCGGTCCGTTTGCGCATATGCGAACTCGGGGCGCGTATACCGATACGCCGGCCTGGGATGAATGCGCATCAAACGTTCACGCGCATTGTCGATATGCAACGGCTTGGCATGACGTACCGCGAGCCGAGCGATCCTGTACATCTGATATTTGCACGGGAAGGCCCGCACCGCACGCTTCACAAGTTCCTTTACGTTCATCTTCATTCACCATCTTTGATGAGGCCTGCATACTGCGTGTCAAGTTGCTTGACGTAGTCCATCTGCAAGCACCGCTGCCTCACGTATTCAAGACAGGCATGTTGCATGTACTGGTACTCGCCCTGCCGCACGCCGACGGCCCTCATCAGAACATCCCTCAGATCCGCGGCATTCCCCGACTCGAAGGTGAAGCCGGTCCTGCCCTCCTCCACCAGTTCGGGGATGCCGCCGATGCGGGCTCCGATGATCGGCGTCTGGGCGGCCAAGGATTCCAAGCCGGAGTACGGCATGTTCTCCCGCCATTCGGAGCTCAGCACGGTGAATCGGGCATTGCCCACCTCCCGTTGCAGATCCTCGCCGGTCTTATAGCCGAGCAGGTGGATGCGGGAAACGGCCTCCGGGCCCGCCGAGGCGATCAACTGCTCGATGGCTTCGCGTTCCGGGCCGTCGCCGACGATGCGCAGATCCCAGGTATCGGGCAAGCACTCCTCATGGTCGGCGCCGGCATCCGAATCCGCGCGCCGCTCCAATCCAGCGGCCCGCAGGAACGCCCTCACCAAGGTGAGGATGCCCTTCTCCTTGGAAAGGCGGCCGAAGAACAGGACATACGGCCGCGCCCCGGCCTGTGCATCATCGAACTTATGCGTATTCGCCACACGAGCACCCATCGCCATCTGCGAATCGGTCAGAAAATTCTGCATGGTAATGGTACGCCCTGCGTATCCGCCCTCATCCAGTTTGCTCTTCATGAATTCAGAAGGCGCGATAATCGCATCAATCTTGTCATACGAATGGTGATACTTCAGAAATTCGGCTTCCACGGAAGCAAGCAGACTCTTGGCACGTGATCCCTTCACACACACATTCTTTGTGGCATGCATGAAATGTTTATCCAAGCAAGCGTCGCACACTTCACCATGTCCGTTGACCATAGTGTATGCGGGGCAAAGCAGAATGTAATCATGCGCCGTATACACCACCGGCACATGATGTTTCTTCAAATACGGTGCATCAAGAATCGAGAGCGTCAGCTGGCGATGCACATTGTTCATGTGGATCACATCTGGCTTGAATTCCTCCAGCAACGCCTCGAACTTGCGCTTCGCTTCAAAAGAGTAAATCAGTGTGGAAGCTTCCTGAACCTTCTTGAAAGCGGAAATATCCCCCACATAATCCTTTTCGGAAACGAAGTATTTACTCCAATAGCTCGGTTCATTATTTGGGTGCTGCATGGAAAAGAAAGCAACTTCGTGACCAAGCGCACGTAAGCCTTCCACCAACGCGAAGAAATAGGTTTCCGCGCCACCTTTGCGATAGAAATATTTGTTCACTAGAAGAATTCGCATGCTCACTCTCCCCCATACAGGTTCAGTGTTTGATCGGTGACGGAATCCCAGTTATATTTGCTGACGATGTAATCTGCGGCATTTGCCTTGTAACGTTGTACAAGATCATCGTTTTCGAGCAATTCCTGAAGTTTTTCCCGCAGGGATTCAACAGAACCATGCTGGAATGTCGCCGCGTTCCCTTCTACCACTTCCGCACATTCCGGAATATCGGACGTAAGGCAACAGTTACCGTAACTCATGGCTTCCAGCAGACTCATCGGCATGCCCTCCAAGTCGCTTGGGAGCACATAAATATAAGCATTGCTATAGAGCTCTTTGAGTGCCTGCCCTTGTATGAATCCGGTCAAAATAACACGAGAATCCTGATTAGCCAGCTGCTGAATATGCTGGTAATACTCGTTGGAGTCGGAAGCACCTCCAGCGATGACAAGCTTTTTGTTCGTATTCAGCTTGCTGAACGCCTCGATAAGGTAATGCACGCCTTTCTCGGGAACAATACGCCCGAGAAACAGTACGTAGTCATTCTTGTGAAGACCATATTTTTCAGTAATTTCCTGCGCCGGAACTGGTCTACCATATTCGATACCATTGGGAATGAAATGTGTACCGCGACCATATTTTTCTTGAAAATACTGCCGCATGCTTTCGCTGAGCACTATGATTTCATCCGCGTATTTCACTGCGGTACGTTCTCCGAACTTGAGATATGCGGAGGCGAACTTGCCCCACTTGGCACGCTGCCAGTCAAGACCGTGAATGGTCGCTACCGTGCGAATGCCCGCCCAATGCGCCAGACGCAGCATGACGCAGGGACCTTCGGCATGATAGTGGATCACGTCCGGCTTGGCCGCAATGGCTTTCAGCGTCGCGAAGAATGAGGAGGTCAGCGCCGCCAAACCTTTCGCTTCGAAAGTCGGCACTGGAACAACACGCACGCCGTTATATACAAAGGGCTTATTTGCGGAATGAACGTTTTCGTCAAATTCGGCGCCCGCAACATTATGTCCCTTGCGATTGTATGCGATGACCTTATGCCCCTTTGCGGCCATACGCGTAACTAGTTCATCTACAACGATCTCAATGCCGCCTTCACGCGAAGGAATGCGCTTATGACCTATCATCGCGATATTAACCATCACCGGTCACCCCTTAGTTATTCAGAGTGCCGGAATCGTGCCACAAGCGTTATGCAGGGCAGAGAATCGCATAGTCTGACCACTAATCAAACCGACATAGCGGCCGTTATCGGCTCTTCTTGCAATCGATCGAGCTGTGGTCGGCATGCGAGTCCCGTCCTTTCCCTCCAAATGAACCCCGAATTGGTGTTGTTCAAGCGCAACGCGAACCTCACAGGAACTGCCAAACTTATCTGACGGTATTGATTTTTACATCCCCCCCTAGACACATCCAGTCCCGTCACATACCTCAGGGGTGCTCTTCACAGGTTTCCCATGAACACTTTGCCTGTTCGTGACTTGAAGGCCTTGCTCAAAACCTGATTTTGACGCCTTTCTTATGGTTTCGAAATAGACAAAGAGCCGATAACGGCCGTTATGTCGGCTTAGTCCCGGTTCGAGGACGGTAATCCAGTGCCGATTCGTGTAGCCCAAGTCATGGGGAAAATGCTTGGCGGTGGTGTCGAATCCGTAGTGATGAACTACTACCGCCATATCGACCGCAACAAAGTGCAGTTCGATTTTTTAGTGGATGACGATTCTACCCGCGTTCCAGAAGAGGAAATCAAAGAGTTGGGAGGCCGCGTTTTCCGCATCCCTCCATACCAGCACCCCCTTCGCTATCGCAAGGAATTGGTCAGACTCTTCCGTGAGGAACACTGGCCGATCATGCACAGCCATATCAACACGCTCAGCGTATTCCCATTGTCTGCGGCCAAAAAGGCCGGAGTGCCGGTCCGTATCGCCCACTCACATTCCACGATGGGCAAGGGCGAGTTTGCCAAGAACCTGATGAAGCTCGCGCTACGTCCGCTCTCGAACCTTTACCCTACAGAACGTTTCGCATGCAGTGAGTACGCCGGAAAATGGCTGTTCGGCAGAAACGCCGACTTCACGGTGATTCCCAACGCCATTGAACTGGAGAAGTTCCATTTCGACCCAGTCATTCGTCAGGAAACCCGCAGGGAACTCGGCATAGCCGATGGCATGTTCCTGATTGGCCATGTGGGTCGTTTCATGCCGCAGAAGAATCAGGCTTTCCTTGTCGACGTTCTCGCCGAGCTCCTTCCCCAGAAGCCGGACACGATACTCGCGTTCGTTGGTGACGGTCCAGACAGGCCAGACGTACAGCAGCACGCCCAAGAACTCGGCATTGGTGACCACATTCTGTTCTTGGGACAGCGCACGGACGTCAACCACCTTTACCAGGCGTTCGATGCTTTCTGCCTGCCGAGCCGTTATGAAGGTCTGGGCATGGTCGCCATCGAAGCCCAGGTCGCCGGATGCCCCTGCGTCCTCAGCGATCAGGTTCCGCACGAAGCTGATGTATCTGGGCAGTCGGCATTCATTCCCATTCAGGAGCCAGACTCTTGGGCTTCGGAGATTCTTCGGATACAGGGGACCGACAAGCGTGAACAAATTAATTCAAATAAAAAGCTTGATTTTTACGATATTGAAGAACAGTCAAAAAAGATATGCGCTCAATATGAATATCTTTCGCGTGAAAAAGTTAAGTGAGCAAGCCAATTGACTAATGGTTATGGAGCTATTGAATGAGTTTAAATCGCAAGATACGAGTTTTACACATGGGAATTGATGACCGTAGAGGCGGAATCGAAACTTTCTTGGTAGAGCTTGCTAGAAATATAGATTGGAATTCTTTTCAATTTGATTTTTTTGCTACGGAAATAATCCCGCCTATGCAGAAGAGTTGAAATCGTATGGTGCGAGATTAATCAGCCTTCCCAACCGAAAAAACTTTGTCGCATACAGGAATGCAATTCGTGCGTCTTCGGACGATGGATATGACATTCTTCATCTGCACAAGAACAGTCCTGCAGATTTTCTTCCCCTACTTTGGTCGGGAAAAACGAAAGTCGTTGCGCATTCCCATAACGGAGAGCATTCGTCTGGTTTGATCGGTAAAACCGTCAATGACATCGGAAGACACTTTTTCAGTAAGAAGCCTGATCTTAAGCTCGCATGTTCCAAGCCGGCGGGAGAATGGCTGTTTGGCAATGACGATTTTATTGTGTTCCCAAACAGTGTCAACGTTAAGGATTACTTCTATAGCGAAACATCTCGCGTAAAAGTCCGAAATGAATGGGGCATAGACGATTCTGAATTTGTCATAGGTGCTGTCGGACGCCTTGTTGAGCAAAAGAACTATCCATTCTTACTCTCGCTGTTTTCAGAGTTTCACGCTTCTCATCCATCTTGTGTTCTAGCGATTGCGGGAGAGGGTGAATTACGTCAACCAATCGAATCCGAAATTCAGAAGCTGGGACTTCAGGATTCGGTTAGGATACTGGGCAGATACAATGACATGCCTGCCCTCTATTCCGCCTTTGACTGCCTGTGCGTTCCGTCTGTTTACGAAGGTTTTTCTTTCGTTACATTGGAGGCCCAAGTCTCAGGTCTTTTCACCGTGGTCAGTCCCGCAGTACCTGACGAAGCTATCGTGACAGCGCGAGCCGTCAAGAAGGAATTGGATCGTTCCGTTTGGCTTGCCGAATTGGACTCCTGCTACAACCATCTGAATAAGGTTGAACGTTCTCTGACCGAAGATGAGTTGTCAAGTGTCAATTGCTATGACGTCAAGACTGCTGCCTCGAAGCTGATGGGAATGTATGAAAAGGTGCTAGGATGCTGAAGCCAGTTGAAGAAACAAAGAGCACGTCCGAAAGTTTCCCGCTGATTTCTGTCATCATTCCTGTTTATAACGTTCAGCAATACCTTCGGGAGTGCGTGTCTAGTGTTCTTGCGCAAGTTTACTCCAATCTGGAAATCATTCTCATAGACCCGTTGTCTAAATGCAAGTGCAACACCCGTTGGATTGGAGATTGTTCAGATAACCAGTCCGAAGGGATGTTGCACCTATGGGAGAAGTGTATTCGCACCTGTCGGAAGAGGAACGCCAGGTCATCCAGATCGAGATCGGCAACGGCACCAGCATCCGCAGGATCGGTCTGATGCTCGGCCGC
>ENA-OWZV01000218-OWZV01000218.1-human-gut-metagenome-genome-assembly--contig:-NODE-218-length-16324-cov-6.406294_pt1 | contig 16324 bp, 14 predicted proteins | sample MGYA00249264_ERZ652123 | MGnify/ENA primary metagenome ERZ652123 (study PRJEB26925, sample SAMN05827256) | human gut metagenome | biome: ENVO:2100002; feature: ENVO:00000062; material: ENVO:00002003... | reverse complement strand
AAGGAGTATCGTCGGCAGCGTCAGATGTGTATAAGAGACAGGTATCGAAGTTGATTTTCGACAATTTTGGCCCTTTCACAAAGCACGAATCATGGTCTTATGAACAAGAAGTTCGACTTATCGCAACAGTTGACAAAATATCTTTAGGAAACCGCGCATCTGTCTTTCACTGCATGAAATTGCCACTTCGTTTATCGAATGATTACACTACCAGTCGCACTTTCAACTCTCCAACTTCTTCCTTGTCAGATTTTTGCGACAGCGAGTTGGTTGGCACGGTCGACTGGGACCTCTGCAATGGGTGCAAGTATAAACGCCAGTAAGCTCTCTTAAGAAAACAAGCGACTACGTGCATTGGTGGTTTTCGATTTAGAAAAGACAGCATCGCGATACGCTATGATTGATGTATACGTTGGATATCAGGCCATTGCAAACCACCTGCCATCATCCCTATTCGTGTTTCGGGGAGTAGTCGCCAGGGAGTCGTTGCGAAAAGCTGACGCGAGGGCTGGATTTGGCAGATTTGTAATCACTCCAGTGATTACAAAGTGATTCGGATTATGGGACAACAGGCGGACGAGACGGCACGAGGAGAGATGAGACACCATGCATATTGAAGCCGCAACGATTGAGTGGGAATAGAGGGTTGGCTTTTACTGTCAATAAAATACCTGTTCAAAAGCTTATCTTCATATTTTCTACACATTAAAAAATAGTTATTCTTGCAAATTTGGTGTACGATTGGTGTACAACCTTTGCCGACCAAGCGACAGGACACGCCATGAAAGACGCGAAGAAGTACACCAACGGGTGCGTGAGGCAGCTCAGGCAACGCAGGAACAAGCCTTGGGTGGGCATCCTCAAATACAAGTCCGGTGGCGCGTGGAAGTCGGTGAGCAAGACCTTGCACGGTGCCACCGGAAAGAAGGATGCCGAGAGGCTCCTTGAAATCTGGTGGGAAGAGATGGAGGCGAAGGCCGAATCCAACCCCGCCGTGCCACCGAAGCTCGCAAAGAAGATCGTCGACAAAACCGTTAAGCAATCTATTGAGGAATTCCTCGAACTCCAATTCAAAACAAAAGACCTAGAGGAATCGACCTACCAAACGCAATGCTTCTACGCACGCAAGCACGTGTTCCCCCACATCGGCGATCTAGTGTTCAAGGATGTCACTTGGCAGGAGATTCAGGACTGGGAGAACCTTCTTCGAGACAGCCTTTCCGAAAATTCCGTCGGTATCTGCCATTCCATTGTGCGCAAAACGTACAAGCACGCTTACATGACCCAGCAAATCCCAACGAATCCGTTTGACTACGTTAAGCCGCCCAAGAAGCTGAAGACCCCGATCAACTATTTAGACAAAGCAGGAAAAAGAAAGCTGAAAGTAGCCGTTTCCCTGAAATGGTCTGCTGGCTCACCGTTCTATACAGGGATATACCTTGCCTACTATTCAGGAATGAGATCGAGCGAGATTTGCGGCCTTCGATGGATGGACGTGAAGCTGACCACGGGAATAGAAATGATGAAGATCGAGCATGCCATAGGGAGGAAGACCGATGGCGGCAACTACGTTAAAACGCCCAAGAACGAGACAAGCGCCCGGTACATCCCCATAAACGACCAAATCAAGGAAGTGCTCGTGAAGCGCCGCGAGCAGATGAAGAAAGAATACGCGGAATGCGCCGACGCGGACAAACCACCCTTCAAGAGCCTTTACGTGCTAGGCGACATCAAAGGCAACTACATGCGGGTCAACTACCTCGGCTCCACCTTCAGCAAGTTCACGAGGGAAAACAGGATCATGGGCGTTCTCGGCCAGCCCATCACCATGCACGGGCTGCGCCACACGTTCGCAACGGATGCGGTGAGGCACGGCATGGACATAAAGAGCCTTGCCGCGCTTCTCGGGCACGCGAAGGCCGACATGACGCTCAACACCTACGCGTCGGACGATTCGGATGCGAAAATGCTCGCGATGAGGAAGATGGCAGAAGCCTACGAGCGCGAAGAGGAAGAGGATTGGTAGCGATGAGAACGTGGAAACAGGCTGCGAACGACGAGTTCCCCGACGATGAAGACGAGTTCGAGGAATCGATCAGCCTCATGAAGGCCCGCCTCGAAGAGATCATCTTGGACGAATCGCACAGGTACAGAACGGAGTATTTCCTTACGGGGTACGAATCGGCCTACAAGATAATCAGCGCGTGGTTCAACGACCTCCGCATGTTCAAGGACGTTTACGGCGAGGCCGACAGGGAAACCTACATGGAAATGCGCATTCTCTTGGACGAAAGCTCCGACGAGACAACCAAAGAGGAAGTCGCCTTCACGCTCTTGGAGAAGTCCATTCCCGAAGAGCCTACGGAGACGGAAGTGAGCCTCTATTCGCATCTATGGATGCTCAGATGGCTTCACGACGTGGCGTTCAAGCTGCGGCATTACGATGATCTCTTTCAAGAGGGAGAGTACACGGAGGACAACATCGATCAATGGTTCGAGGATTGGGTTGACTACGAACGACTCAATCTGTACAGCTTATGCGCCGACGTGTACGAATACCTGAACACGGAAAGCAGCTTCCAAGAGTTCGCAAAGAACTACGTGGCCCTGTACGATCTCCCCCGCTCCTTCTTCGCGCTCCTCGAAGAGCGCAAGGGTTAAAACACTGCAAGAAGACTTTGTCAGCATGCTGGATTCAACGAACGAGGAGGCACAAGCCCGGCTTCCTCGTTTCCCCTCGCATCCCCTGAACAAGTGCGCCTATCCCCCGTCTGTGTATTCTGGTAGAATCCTAGTCACCACAACCGCACCTGAATTAATCGGGGGCATTCAACTTAATAGGACAGAACCAGCGACTAGGAGGGTATCTGCCTTTCTTAGGCTGGTTCGTCGTATCACGAATGCCTTTGCGGTTGTGGTGACTGTGGCGGATACCTTCCTTTACTAGTTACCATCGAGGGCTTCTTCCACGGTTAGACAAAAGGAAATCGTTGGAAGGGGTATCATGGCTATTATCTCAAGAGCAAAAACGTTAATAATTTTCCCACTAATTCTTTTCTTGGCATTCTGCCTGATCGGCTGTTCGGATGAGCAAGGTAATACGGCTTCGCAAACAGAAGCATATGAGTATCGCGGAATAAAAATAGAGGTTCCAAAAGGATACGAAAGCAGTGAAGGAGGGGATGCTACACGCATCGCAAAAGACGGCGTTGAAGGTGGAATGATGTTGCTATCGCTAGATTATCCTTCAGAGGCAATGGAGCTTGATCTTTCTAAAGTTCTAAATGTTCAAGAAGCAACAAAGCAAATTTCTTCAGAATTTGAGATAGGCGAAGAGCCTCTACTTAGCGTTGTTCAAGAACACCCGGTTTGTTCTTATAATCATATTGAGAAGAACGACTTTTACTATGATATCCGAGGATTCGGCTTCGATGATCATGTGGTGATCTTGGTTGTGAGCTATAAAGACACCTCCGACGAAGCTCTAAAATCAGTGGCGGATTCATATACTTTCACTGAAAAAGCAAGTGCTGGTTTAACTTCTGCAAGTGAAGATATTGCATCCGGAAAAACACCCCATCGCGACTATTCAGGCAAATACGACCCGGAAATAGGAATGTCCACTAGCGATATCCTAGCGTCATCTTGGGGGGAGCCAGAAAAGAAGAACGTAACGGAATCAGCCAACAAGAGACAAGAGCAGTGGGTGTATTCAAACAATCGATATATCTATTTTGAAGATGGCATTGTAACCAGCATACAGAAATCCGAGTAGAAGATAGTCCTCAATCATTAGCTGCGTCCCAAGCCTCTTCTTTCAAGCTCCCTGTAGAGGCTTGGGCTGCTCACCCCCGTGAGTTCCCTCACCTCCCGCACGGTGGAGCCGCTTTGATACAAGGCTATCGCTTTATCATAGGTCTTAGGGGATATGCGCGGCCTTCCCCCAAGGCTCTTCCCCTTGCTCTTGGCCGTCTCGCGCCCCATCTGGCAGTTGTCTATGATCATCTCGCGCTGCCACTGAACCACGCTCATGAGGACGGTTATCGTCATCCTCCCGACAGGGGTGGAGAGGTCTAGGTTCTCCTTCAGGCTCACCAAGGCAACGCCTTTCTCGGTCAAGCTGTCCACTATCTCCAAGAGCTGCTTGGTGCTTCTGGCGAGCCTTGACAGGTCGCAGATCACCAGTTCGTCGCCCTCGCGGAGCCTTGACATCACGTCTTCGAGAACAGGCCTCTTCTTCGCAACGCCAGAAATCTTCTCAACGAAAATGTTCTCTTGCGGCACGCCGTATTGCAGCAAAGCTTCCACTTGCCTAGCCTCGTCCTGCTCCTTAGTCGAACATCTGGCAATCGCGAACTTCATGTTCATCAGGCTCCTTGGTCTTCTCCCATTTGCTACAAAACATAATAACATAGAAGCAATAGGTTTTGAAGATACCAAATGAAGCAAAAAGAGGGGTGCGGGAAGGCGCTAGGGGCTTGCCTTGCCCCCTGCTTCATAACTTATAACTTTTGAAGCACTGCTTATCACATGCGGCAAGAGTGTTTTGAAAATGAACCCTAAAAAATTTCCAAGAAATTTGGGCAAGCTTTTATAAATCCAATAGAGCAAAAAACAAAAGATTATGTGAGTTGAATTTTAGAAAGTTCAACTTAGGAAATGTTGAGTTTAGTTAAATGAAAGGTGGGTATCTTTATGCCTAACTACGAATTGGAAGCAAAAGAATTCATTGCGAAGCTGAATGAGGAATCGCAAAGAAAAGCCGTGGTTGCCATCGATGACTTGATGGAAAGCGACGAAAGAAAGGACTGGCGATATATTGCAACAGCGCTAAAGAAGAAGTCCTTGACTAATTGGGAAACGTTCGGTTTTGGATTGATGTTCAACAAAAGATTTGTCGCTTCAGTGTTCAAACAGATCGAGCGAGACGACGAATCGAACGAAATAGATCTAGCCGCCTTCTTCTCTGCCTTGCACAAAGACGCTGACGGCTTCGTCCTCTAGGTGCGGCTATGGAATACAGACAAAGAGTGATCAGCTTCTTAGAAGCAAATGGCTTGAAGACCGAAGCCAATACGGAAATCGTCAATTCCCTTAGAAGCAAGCAAGAAAAATCATGGGACTGGATTTACCTCGCATTGGATGAGAGCAGCGTTGAGAACTGGCGAAAGTACGGGCTTGCCCTGATGCGAAAACCCGACTTCCAAGCAAGGGTTGACGAGAAGCTAGAAGCGCAACGCCGCAGGATCGAGGCAAACTCAAACCTAACCGTTGAGCAGTTGAACCCGCCTATTACAACGATCATGGTGAAGCCCGCTTGGGATCCCTGGCTTGCTGCGCTGAACGAAAGCCAGACAAGGTTCATTCAAACCAAAGAAGGAGTATTCGACAACGAACTTGGCTGCGTTATCTGGTTCCATCATGACTACGACTATTCGCGCTATATCGAAGATTGCGAACTGGGGAATATCCGGTACGGCGGGGAACCCTCACCGGAAGCGCTTGGTTACGCGAAGCCTAGGAGCCATGCGTGCGGCAAGAGGGTTAAGATGTTCGACCTTAGATAGACGGCTTTTCGGTAGATGCCGAAAAGCCCCATGCTGAAACGAACAGTACGATACACACCGTTCAATGCGATAGCCTTCCGCACAAAGCGAGTCCTCTTTTTCATTGTTCATACCTTATTGAACAGATGGCCTTTATGCGGTTCGGCTTCGCTTTCGGAACATGCAGATATACGGAGCGGCTTCATCAGCCGCACGAGGAAAGGAACGAACAATGAATTGTGTTGAGTGTTACAAACTGATCTACGACGGTGCGGGAGAGCACGAAATCCTAGGTTTGGAAAAATCGAGGATGCGCGCCGATCTGGCCGGACGCGCGACCTCGAAAAGGCTTGCGGAGTACTTCTTGAGCATGATCCGATTCGACAGCGACTTCAGGAACAAGTACGCAATCGCAGGAGAGAACCACACCGCCACCGTCACCAAGAGCGATTCAAAGATCATGCGCCAGATCGACCACATACACGAGGATTGCAGCAGGGAGATAAGAGAGAAATGGACGGAGCCGCAACTTACCGAAGAGGAGGTGGCCGGGATTCTGTATGCGGACAAAATAGAAAAAGAGCTTGCGAAGATCAGCGGCAAAGTGGATGCAAGCATAGCCCTGTAACGTCGTGAGAGCGGTTTTGAGACGGTATTTCAATCTTGTGCGTGAGCTTCATCGGGAGAGGGTTGATAGAGGGCTCTATCTTGCGCAAATCCCGAAACCGCCCCTCCCCGCAAAGGGGAAGGACGGTCGGAGGGCGTTTTATCGGGAGGCGCTAGGCCGCGTCGGCCCCACCCCCTTCGCAAGGCTCCCGAAGGTCAAACTCGTCCGGGTCGATAGACCCTTGCGCAATGAGCGCATCGAGAATCATCTTGGCCCTCTTGGCCTCCTCGAACTCGCGCTTGCGCTTCGCCACCGTCTCCTTGCGCTTTCCAGCGGCCTTCTTGGCGGCTTCGGAGCGGTTGGCCTTTCGAGCCTCCTCGCGCTCGGCCTTCAAGCTGAAGACGTAGTTGAGCACGGTGTTATCCTCTGTGAAAAGCTCGCACACGGTAAGGGCTGCGTACGCGTCCAGGATGGCAACCTCGTCTTCGTAAAGCTCGATGAAGAACGTCCTCCCGAACCCAAGCGCATTCTCGTTGGCGATCCAGCCCACGAGTTGGTTGCGGCGAGCAAGGTTCGCTTTCATGGTCGAGACGTTGGTGCGGGGGTTGCCGCTGTTGTTCTCCTTCAAGACAACGGGTAGGTAGTTCTCATCGTAGGCAATGGTGCGGATGACCTCCCAGGTGGCCACAGAATCGTTCAGCACGGCAACCAGCTTCTCGTCTGCGCAGTCGGCGGCGTTCTTCAACATGATTGCGCGAATCTCGTTTGCGGTGGTCATTTCTTACTCCTTCTTTGTTTGTTGGTCGTGTTGATTGCGTTCGCGCTCGCAGGCCTGTTCGCGTCTCCCGCTCGGCTTCGCCCTTGCGGTGATTCCAATCTACACGGCTCGCCGCAACAGCTCAAGATGGTTTCAGAAGAAAGTGAATTTGGTGTATTTTTTGGTGTACTTTTTCAGTAAATCAATTTTTATGAATTATATTTCACCTGATAAATAGCGATTTTTAAACTTTACTTAACTTATTGAGTGGGAGTAACACCTCTCGTCTAACGTTTTCTTCAGCGAGGCAGACAACTACCCACACCCTGAAAACATAAGCATCGATTCAAACAACGGAGCTACATACAGCAAAGTTCTCGCGAAGCATTTTTACATGGTTTAATTCGCGAACCGAAGAAGAGGGGCGGTCATGAACGACGCAGTCAATCTTGAAAAACTTCTTATTTCTAATCCATATGGCTCCAAAAAACGAATTCGAAAGCGTTGCCACTTTTGAAGAAAGCGATCCATACATCAGATGGCTTTCCATTGATTTCGCCCTTGAAAACGAAGCCGGTTCGTCAAGCGTCTTCATTTATGGCGAGGCGGAAAAGGCTGACGATGCCGCGTGTTTGTTCGGCGCGCTAATACTGGGAGAACAGGCCTTGCGAGATGGGGAAGATTTAAAGGACATCTGCGACGCTTGCAACTGCGACCTTTACGAAGCGATTGAAGAACTTGATTGCGAGGGTTTGCTTGAAAGCCCTGACGTATTAGAATGCAACATCCTGTATATCCATAGTCTTGAGCTTTCCAGTACATTGATGGATGCGAGCAACCTCCACCGGTTCTTCGACCGGATCCCTTGGTATGTGTTTCAACACACCAATGTGATGCCGCAAATCGTCTGCTATCAGATCGCGAGCGTTGAAGGATATTACGAAGAAGCCGCTTCCAAAACAAGCTACGATCGCAGATCCGTAGACGAAACATCGCCGCAGCTATTTGCCAACAATGGATACACGTCCAGCGAGTCGGGCATTTTGCTTTACAAAATCGTCGACAACGGAACACTCTTGCCATGCGACAACGCCGACAATTCGAGTTTCATCGAAGATAATCGAAGCGCGACAAAGGAGCGAGTCTCGACGACTCGCTCCTTTTAACTAAAGAAAATCAGGAACTCCGTTCTTTGCCTGAAACATCAGCAAAACAGCTAGAGCAAGATTCGAACGATGACCTGGACAAAACCTTCGTCTTCAGCAAGCGATCCTTACTTGAAAATCATATAGGAGTGAGCGTCGGAGCTAACATGGCGCTCGTACCTAGAACCGCCCCGAAAAAACTGACTCAATATGTTGAAGCGGCGATCTTTGCGCACGATCTTGGCGTCCGAATGGATTATGCCCTCGAGAAGTACGTCTCCGATTCGGAAGTGGATATTCCACCCATCTACGCCTTGTTTCAAAAGATGTACTTCACCGGCAAGAATCATATTGACGCAACTATCGAGCGAATGAAGCCAATAGGCGCTCCAAGCGCCGGAGAGACCTTCGCGGATGTCGCATTGGTGCGAGCTGCTAACACCTATTACGTTGCCGCATTGCTTTATCGAGAGGGTCACACGATCGAGGCACACGCAATGAGCAGGTTGATGCTTGAGCAGATTGCATGGGCATTCGCCGCTTGCGAGGTGGATGAGTACGGCTTAGCGGAGGCAATCGTTCCCACGAAGGCAATTGGCAAGTTAAAAAAGAAAATCAAATCTGTTGGAAAAATGTACGGGGTTCTCTCGAAGCATGTTCACATCCCCATTCAAGGCCATTATGAATTCATCGACCTAAGCCATGGAAGAAACGAGGTGTTGACGCAATTCGGCGTACATTCCTATGCGCGAGGAGCGATCATCTCGCAACTTGCTGACTACTGGTCGGCCGTTTACGAGTACACGCAATCGCGCCATTTTGAGAAACTGGAGAACTGGATAGAGACCTCTGCAGGACTGGAGATAAACCCGGATAGGCCCTTCCTATCAGTGATTCAACCGATACGCGAAGAACTAATGAGGGAGTATGAGGAGAATTATCCCCCATATGATGAATATATAAAGTCTCATTGGAAGATAGACGACACGTTGACTGATGAATCAGGCGATACGGCTACCGAATCCTTTATCGAGAATAAATAAGTCATAGAGCAAGCAATACGGTTTAAACAATTAACCAAGTACACTGATAGTCGCCAATTCATATTGATATTATTCTTCACTCTTAGTTATTTCGCTCTAGGTTCAGATTCTCGTAATACTAGATGGGTGAAAGGCGGTCGGGCGGATGCGGCCGACAGGACTTACACATCAGCGGAACGTAGCCGGCTAACAGGCCATGCAATCGGACGACTACTCAGTTGAAGCCTTGCAACGAGCAAAATTGCCTTCCAGCTCGAAATTGCCAAATTGCAGGGAAGGGTTTCCTCAAACGAAAGCGCCACCGTCGAATCAATCAGATTGCACCGACTATTTTATGATAACGGATATCGCCAAAAGGAAACCGACTACAGCGAATACCCGAGGAGACGATTTGAGCCTCGAATGAGACCCTAAGCAACTCCGAAGGCAAAATGGGGAGATAAAAATCATACAAACAATCATGAGTAACGGATTGTAGTGCTCGGCGCAAATATCATTTAGGCCATATGTCGCACCTTGCATCACGCGCAGCCGCATTATAGCAAAACCTACAGAACCAATAACAGAGCCATAGGAACACTTCCAATACGCTCTGGTAGTCACTCCCTATTTCCCATTCGTGACATTCTGCAGCATAAAAGGTCTCATAAACATAGCCAGCTCGTCAGCAAAATGCGTAATGCTTTTGAGTCCAGCTAACTCGGGGTTCACTCGAACGCCGACAATTTCCCTACCCTCGTCTTGCACGTGTTGAAACTCTTCAAATGTAGTCTTCGTGCGGCTTGAGCCGAATGGATAAAGGAGCACAAGTCTTGGTATGTTGGCAGCTTGCATAAATGCCCATCCTTCGTAGATGTCGGCATTGCTTATTGTGCCGCTGCTAGCATCATCAAATTTATATTTTGCATCAACGAGCAGCCTCGTTCCATCAACGCCTCGTAGCGTATAATCCGGCCTAACTTTAATCGCCGTGTTGTCTCTTTTTGCAAAAGGGTGCTTTTCTTGAAACGTAATGGAACAGTCCTTCATTCCAAGAACAAGGGCCTGGCGGATAAATTCCTCCCAAGCATCAGAAGTTCTCACAACAAACCCGGGGCTCATGTTTTCTCCCTGGTTCACATAGTCAATACCGAACCCGTCGAGAATATCTTTACAAAGCCCATAGAGATCAGCCCAATTCCTAAAGCGCGATGGAACTGAACGCGGCAGTGCGGCCGGAAGGTTTTGTGGGCCGAGATGGCATATATCCCTCTCAAGCCGCGCTCGAAGATCAAAATCATTGACTGCGCAGGAAAGAACGCGGGCCGCTTTCGCAATCACGGCATTGTAAGCATTTCGCCTTGTGAACTCTGTTACCTTTTGAGTAAATCCAACCTGTTCAGGTAGAAAAATTGACTCCTCGTCTAATTCGCCCTCAATCTCGAACTGGTGTATGACACGCTGTCCATACGAGCGGATCGGAACATGAGAGACTCTGTCGAATAGAGTAAGAAAAACCATGGCAAGCGAGTCATTGATACTCCTTTCTCTGCTTTTCGACGCGCCGACCAGGTGTCTTTCAACAAGCATACCCCAGCGAGTACGGGCAAGGAGCAATAGAAAATCAGCTCTCCACAACTCGTCGCCAATCATAAATTTCGGCACTACTTCCATCTCAAGCTGACTTGTCACAGGAAATATGCCTGCCAAACGACTAAACGCAAACTTTCCTCGCTCGAAACGCAGCGAGCCGGTAATCGAGAGTCTCTTACTTAGGTAGTTGTCAACGGTATAAAGACTAGTTATAAGCTCACTCTCACCCATCCCCAGCTCTTTGGCAAGCGCTGTGACCGTCTTCGGGCAATAACTGCCTTCTGTTAAGACAATTCGCTTCATGCTTCATCCCATGAACGAAAGAAGCATACCGTAAACGTTATCCGCGGTGATTTCGGGACATGTCACCGAGATGACTTGTCTACCTGCAAACAGTGAAGTCTTAATTTGATAGAAGCAGCCATCGTCTGCATTGAGGATCTCGGCGATCGCCTCCTTGTCGCCAAAAAACACCTCATCTATATGAGCATCCACAACTGGCCAACAATCAGCGATGTAATGGAGGGCTCCATCAACATCGACCGGCAGCTCGTTTTGAGGGCATCTCATAAATACACCCTGGCCTATCTGATATTCTTCCCCACGTCCGATCCCGATCTCATGGTTTATAGATGCTAGAGCTGCAGCCGCAAGACCGTACACGTCCTTAGCTTCAGTCGGTGTATCGGGATAATTGCCGTCGCAACCGTCAATTCCGAAATATTGACAAAGACTCGTGACAGAAGGAGACAGCTTGACGCGCCTCCACCTGCGCATGAACGCTGCATCCATCGGTTCAACAGACGAGTCAGCCTGATTCATGGCAGCGAGAATATAAAGCTTGCTCGGCAGTTGGTAGTCTTGCAATTCTGCATTGTCGTTGAGTATCTGCACCGTTACCGTCTTACCAGGGACAGGCTTTCCGTCATCGCCAAGTCGCTTATCAGCTTCGAAGGCGGATATCATGTCGCCAAAAATGCTGACCGCAGGACCACGATTGATTTCATCGATAATGAGAAGCGCAGCTGATTCAGGCTGTTTTGCGTATTCGGCAGCTTGCCAGAGGAGGCCTTTGGACACTTCGAATTTTACAGAATCTGCTCCGGGGACCGGAGTCAAACCGCGCACGAAATCGCGATACCCTGTATTTTGATGAAAACACGTCCGAAAAACACGTCGGTTCTTGCAACCCTGACCTGGAAACGCGTTCACGTCAGAGGCTGTTAAGAAGGGGAAAGCTATGGGCCCATAGGGGTCAACCCCCGTTTCACCTCTTTGAGTAAACAGCATCTCGACAAGGTTTAACAAAGTCGTTTTTCCGGTTGCGGGGGCTCCTGCTAAAAGAACGTTCTTATCCTCGGCAAGTATTTTTAGAATATGGTTCGCCTTGGCCATCAAATAATCTTGCATGATTTTGCCTCATTCCAATTCCGCCGAGAAAACAATGGCTTTTCTACCTTTTCGCTTATGTATAGCCTCTCTCATAGCTGACGCAATTACAGGGTTGCTTCCTGATGCCCCTATCTGCTTCTCTGTTAAGTATTGCGCTTGCGGCACCCCTTCGGTCTTGCGTATGAAAGCCATGAATAAAATACCGTCGTCATCGAGAATCGTGGGAAGATCCTGAAAGAAGTTTACCTTGTTGATCTGCGCTATACGTACTTCTCCCGGACGGGCGTTCGTCGGCTGAAACGCATAATAAACTTGCTCCAGCGTTCTATCGCCATTCGCGTAGCAATGTTCAAACGCGCCGACGCGATAGGGCGTCCGACCCGCATAGACTACTTCTTCGGAAAAAAGTCGGTTTAAAACAGGTGCGAAGTCGATCCCGAACCGCAGATCACGCGCTCCGCCACCGGTTTGCGAATCGTTTGATAGTGCGTTAATTTTCCGAATATCCGCCTCTGTGATTTCGTGAAAAAGTACCTCTTTTACAGCCATTGCAAACACCCTTCGGCTATCTCACCAAGTTGCGCATGTGCTCATTCGGCACATACGGCATAGCCCCCTGCTCGCATGTATCCTTTGCCTTGCTTCGCAATTTCTTATCGCCAGTAATGGCTGCTCGTACTAGCTCAATCGTCGGTCTAGCACCACCATACAACTGCGCATTTACCCGGTCAACCAAAGGAAAGTCGGAAATTATTGTCTCAAACTCGCCAATTCCCAATCCATACGCCTCAAAGACGAGCGCATCGAGCTTGGCTCGTTCGTCGGCATACGCCCACAACTGTTCTGTACTCCAGCCAGCGTCACTCTTCTCAAGAGCCACTATCCGCCGAACACCATCAATGACCTTTTGCGCTAATTTGTCGTTTAGGCCAATGCGCGGTAAAGGTAAATTTTCAAGTATAAAAAAGTTAATCGTTGTAGTTATATAGCGCCTAACAACCCAGTCGAATACAAATGAATTGGCTAAGCCTAACCACAACATTGCCGCATCTTCACTGGCAAAAAGAAGTGTCGGCACCTTATTGCCACACACGCATCCCTCAGGCACAAAAGCCGCCTGCATGGCTCTTTCGTTTGTCTGACCAGCAATATCACAAAAGCCGATTCGCTTATGTTGCACGCGCGTACGAAGCGTTTGGTCGAGATTGGATTCCTTTACAAAAAATTGCGGCTTAATTCTGCTGTTGCCAATCGGTACAACCTCCCATTTTGCGGACCGACCGGAACCAGATAGATACCCTTTGCAGCCACATCTAAACTGTGAAATCATCCGGCCTTCAATAAGCGGCAGCTCCCCTTGCATTCCATTCAAACCACTCGCTCTCTCGAAAAGATATCTATCGAGTGTCATATCGAGCTCACGCATGGGTCGAATGGCGCCAAATAGGGAATGCTCAACCATACGGTCACTATGGCTCCATATAACTTTAAGAACGGAAACTTCATTCTCGGTCTTCACTTCAGGAGCCCCGAGCTCACCAGAGCTATCACAAAAGAGCACGTCGTCAAGGATGAGGCTGGATGCAACCGCCACAGAACTAGTGTCCGCGGTGCAATAATTGAAACCTACACTATCCAGTTTTTTTACGCGTCGTTTGCCACGCAGCATCGCAAGCACGAATTTGAAACGCGCATCAATGGCAAAGAACTTCGCATGGTTCATAAAAACAGACAATTCGACTTCGCCAAAATCCGTAAGCAAACTCACTCGAACAGGAGCCAGACTCTTCGATCTAATGAGTCCCGCCGGCAGATAAAGAGCGACACTCCCGCCATCTAAACAAATATCAATACTCAGGCTCAGGAACGCTCGATATAAATCTAGACCCCCCTTGAGTCCATAGATTTGCGATAGCTGCATGGACCTGGCTTTGTTCTCGGCCCGATGTTTCTCGTACCCCTCAAGAGGTCGTCCGATTTCCTCGCCATAATTAACAGTCACGCCTCGTTCACGAGCGTATTCGTTGCGAGAAGGCCGTACCCTTTCCCAAGGAGGATTGCCCACAACGCAAGCAAATCCATCTAGTCCAAAATGTTGGGGCATGCTACTTCCGAGTTCAAGACTGTCGGCGCACAAGAAATGCGACTTGAGAACTTGCAACTCCGTCTCATTGTTAAGATACGACGCGAGCGCAAGAAGAGAGCCACGAATAGCAGTTGCGGACAAGTCAACGCCATACAAACTATTTGCAACAAAATCCGCTTCATGGCCTTTTACACGGCGAACATACTCGGCGCAGGCGGCGAGCACAATCGATGTACCGCATGAAGGGTCGATAATCGCCCCTTCGTCGTAGCCGTTCATTATCATACTCGCAAGATACTCTGCAAGCCTAAAATCGGTGTAGACGGAACCGTCTCGTTTAGTGCCGAGCTCATCCAACTCGATCCGCGCCAAAGACGTTAAAGCAACTGCAACCGGAATCCCACTTTCATAAATTGAGGCAAGCAAGTCGTCGATTAATTGATCTTCGCTGATGTTAGCGCAATCATATCCAGTTACAGAAGAATAGACATCTATGCTGATTCCAGAGCATCGACATGACACGTTTTCTAGCAGCACCAGACGCGCGGAGACAGAATCCTCCGAACATGAAACATGCTTGTCAATGAGATAATATGCCCGAGCAAGCCGTTTGCGCTCAACGGTTTCAGGACGGGTCATAAGTTTTCGCCCTTCTCGCTCTTGTCGATTTCAATCAGGTATTCTTCAACCGCAGAATTACCTTTTGCAGCAGTCCTATTGGGGCGGTATCTACCTATCTTTCCAAGTTCATGTAGAACCACTTTACCGAGTCGTGGCAGAGTCTCAAGTAATTCGCTTAAAGCTACGTGACCTTGTGAGCTATACGAAAGAAAGATATGCTGCGCTTCGAGCCTGTCTATACAATCGTAGACTGCCCCGAGCGCTTTGGCCTTGTAACAAAAAGGCGAGGCAATCTGCTTCCACGGTCTAAGCCCTGCCACACCTCCAACGATTGGCTCATCGTGATAAGCGATCGTCTCGGGAATGTGATAATAGGACGCGTACTGGCGCTTAGTATACGGAGGATCCAGGTAAACCGTATCTCGTTTATCCGTCGTTATATTGAAAACGTCACCGACGCACATTCGGTGCTCAATAGAATTCGGAAATAGAGTGCGGGGCTGAAGGGTAAGCGGCCCTTGCGCTTGAGGCATCCATTTCTTCAAGAAACATCCGTAGGTTCCAGCAATGTTTGCAACATCGTTTGCAGCCTCGATTAAATCAGCAGTGAGGAGCACCTGTTCTTTATAGCCAATAAAGCCGCTTTCGTGCCATTCGGAAATTTTGTTGCGGACGCCATCAATTTTTCGAGCGTTGTCCTCACTGAAATAGCGCCGCTCGTACTCACAAAACTGCGAAGAAGCAGGACTGTACGTTCTCCAGATGAAGCCGTCAACAAGAGGAGTCGTATTGAGCATTTCGACCGTATTTTGATATGATCCAAAGAAAGAAAAGTCAAGTGCTTCTTCGCTAAGAAGAGACGCTTCGGCAAGATAAGTAGCCGAAAGCAGCGTATCGTTCCCCGAAACACTCCAACCTCTTAAAGCGGCGGTACGAGAAACGACACCCGTACCGCAAAAGGCATCCACAAAATGAGACGACCCATTTGTTGGCTCGCCAATAATATTCATAATTGCTTCTACCAAACGAGCTTTTGAGCCAATATATCGAACAGTCATCCTTCTCCAATCAAGTTCTCCCATTCTACTATCAACCTAAAACATAGCAAAGCGCTATTCTGGAAGGAGCAGCGTGGCTAAACTCGGCCCCATATGTAAGAGATTAAGGGCATCGACAGATACACACATGTTTTCCGGCATGCTCGCATCATCGCTAGCCCATCGGCACCAATCCGCCTAGCAAAACCTTCTTGTAATACCGCCGCACCCAACCTCGCCGAGGATGTAGGCGCTGAAGCGATTTCCTGAGAAATAAATAGATAATGCTGCGATGATCTGTACTTCCACAGAGTTCTTGACGCCCAAGTCGACGCACTTCGCCCATTCAATGACGCGGGGGCCGGCTCCAGCTCATTTTTTCACCTCGGGCGGGAAACTACCCCGATGGAACACGATAGCCAGATCCGACCCGGTCAAAAGCTCCGTGCCCTCAAGCAGCCGTCCGGCGCGCGCAGCTCGCGGAAGAGGGGCTTGCCGAACTCCTTCGCGAGTCAATC
>ENA-OWZV01000210-OWZV01000210.1-human-gut-metagenome-genome-assembly--contig:-NODE-210-length-16804-cov-6.074572_pt1 | contig 16804 bp, 10 predicted proteins | sample MGYA00249264_ERZ652123 | MGnify/ENA primary metagenome ERZ652123 (study PRJEB26925, sample SAMN05827256) | human gut metagenome | biome: ENVO:2100002; feature: ENVO:00000062; material: ENVO:00002003... | reverse complement strand
GAGATGTCTTAGGGTCTCGTGGGCTCGGAGATGTGTATAAGAGACAGGGTTGACCGTGTAGCGCATCTGCCGCTCGGACATGTGAAGCCGCTCGGCGAGCTCCCTCGCGTCGTCGTGGGCCATGTTGTACATGGTGACGACGCCGGAGTTGTCCAGGGCGCGGGACGCCTTGGCGTTCTCGAGCACTGCCAAGACGTTCTGGGTGGCGCCCGTCTGGTACAGGTCGTACTTGCGGCCTTCCATCCACGCCTTCAAGAAATATTGCGCGGCGATCGGCCAGTCCATGAAGGTCTGGAACTCGTCGAACAGCACCCACGTTTCATAGCCCTTCACCTTGTTCATTACGGCTTGCCTCCAGAACATGTCCGTGAAGGCGAACAATGCGGGGGCCTTGATGATGTCGCCGGCGTTGCGGAACCCGACGCCGAACAGCCTGCAATCATCGTCGTCGAAGGGAGATCCGTCGCGCTGGCTGAACTGACCGCCGACTGCCGTAGTGGTCGTGAAGAGGCTGAGCGCCTGGGCGGCGTCGCGCGCGACGGGGACTTTCATGTCGCCCAGCTCATCGGCGAGCTGCGCGAGCACGGGGACGTCCTCGGCCCGGTGCGTGTCGAGGTAGCGGCCGTAGACCTTCGGTATGCAATCCTGGATGCAAGAATAGAGCAGCGTCGCCTCCTTCGCAGCCCGTGTGTCCTTGCCGTCCATGACCGCGCCCTTGTAGAGCATGCACTCCACCTGGCCCATGAGGTACTCCGCCTTGTCCGCGATGGCCTGCTCTACGTCCTCCACCTGGTCGATGTTGATGGACATGACATTGAAGTAGTCCTTCGAGCCGGCGCCGACCTCGAACCATTTACCGCCGAGGAGCTGAACGAACGGCTTGTATGCGAGCCCGGGGGACGCGATGTAGACCTTCGCACGGGGGCGTCGAAGCAGGATCTGCAGGTTCTCCCGGCACAGGCCGAACGACTTGCCCGAGCCCGTGATCCCGAACACCATCTGGTGCGGCGCGCCGAGCGCCGTCCGGTCGAGCATGATGAAGTCCTCCGACTCCGCGTCGACCCCCCAGTAGATACCGCCCGGATCCTGGTAGCGGCGCGACGTGAACGGGATGAGCGCGCCGACGTTGGCGGTCGTCATCGTGGACGGGGCGTTGATGAAGTTCTTGCCTATGGGAAGGGTCGCGTTCATGGCGTCCTTCTGCCGCTCGCGCCCCGACAGCGGCGTCGCGCTCACGCCCCACCTCCCGCAGGCCCGCTGCAGCTTGGGTATCTGCTCGAGCTTGAGGTCGTCGGGCGTCTCGGCGCGCACATGCGCGCTCATGGTCGTGTAGAAGAGCTTGTGGCCTCCGAACTGCACCTCTTTCTTGAGCTCCTCCGCGTCCTGGGCGCGGTCGACGTGCTTGGAGGTCATGTAGACGCCCGCCGGCATGTTCTCGCGACGCGCCTCCTTGGCACGGTCGTGCGTGTCGCCCTCGACGGCGGCGATGTAGGCGTCGGTCGCCTTGCGCGAGCTCTCGGCCGACGTGGGCTGCATGTGGATGGTGAACATCATGTCCATGGGCGTCGAGGTGATGACGCTCACCATCCTGTCGTCTATCATGCCGGGCGACTTGCGCAGCAGCAGCGTCGAGGCGTAGAAATCGTTGCAGCGGTAGATCCCGCTGTCCTTGACGACCGAGGTGGTGCCGTTCGGGCGCGGCTTGAGGATGCGCGGCTCGAACGCGAGGGACATCGGGGCCACGGCGTCCTTGGTGGTGAGCCCCGTGGCCTTGCCGGTCTTGGTGTCGACGAGCGTTGCCCAGTCGAACACGAGGACGTCGGAGGGCCAGAACACGCCGGCCACTATCTCGAGCCATTCCGCGCCGCTCAGCACCGTCAGGCCGGATCCCATCGACTCGAAGTCGGGGCGTATGTCCTTGACCAGGCCGTCGAGGATGCTCTGGGCCTCGGCCTCGTTGTCGGCCTTGGTGCAGATCGTGAGCAGCAGGCGCGTCTCTATGTCCGTCTTGCCCTTCGACGCGCGGTCGGTGAGCACCTCGTTGACCTCGTCGCGCAGGCGGTCGAGCCCGTCCGGCTGGTGGGATATGAGCACCTCGTCGAGGATCGACCGGCGGCCGACGACGCGCACGATGACCGACCACTGCAGGTGCGTCGTCGGCTCGAACAGGTTGTAGACCCGCAGGAGCCGGACGTACAGCGCCTCCTTCTCGCTCTCGCCGAGGTTGCGGTAGTCCATGTTGTCCACGTCGCATGTTATCGAGTAGAGCCCTTTCTCGACCTTCACGACGCCGCTCTCGAAGCACTTCTCGTAGCGGATCGCATCCTGGGTGATCTTCGACAGGGGCTTGCCCTTCGCCTTGCGCCGCTCGTACTCGCGGCGCTCTCGCTCCCGGTTGCGCGCCTCGGCGAGCGCCATCTCGGCCTGCTTCACCGTCAGGCCCGCGACGTCCGGCATGGCAGCATCCGCCCTATCGTGCGCTTCGCGCTTTGCCGCGGACGTACTCTCGCTCTTTCTTCTCATGCTTGGCAGACTCCTTCCTCTCCCTGGGCGACTTCGCCGGCGGATCTTCCATCACCTCGTACTCGTCCTCGTCGTCGCAGCCGTACACGTATACGTCCTCCCCGCTCAACGCGGATGCGAGCCGCTCCCTCATGTACTCCTCCGGCGACTCGTAGCCGGGCGGGGCCTTGGTGTTGGCCACGTAAAAGAAGGGGAACGCCACCGCGATGGCGGGCATCACGCGGAAGAGCTCGGGCACGCTCAAAGGGGCGAACCAGAGCGCGCCGCCGACAACTGCGGCGAGGACGATGCCGATGCCGCCGTACTTGAGCTCGCGAGACGTGAAAGGCCCGAATGCCTTCCGCTCGTAGTCGAGCGGGTCGAGGTGGTAGGGGACGGTGAAGGACATTGCGGCCTCAGCTCATGGAGAGCATGAGGACGGCGCCGCCGCCTATGGCCGCCATGATGCCGCCGCCAACCATCCCGGCCAAGCCCGCCTTGGCCTTCGGCCCCTCCTCGTCCTTGTAGTTGAAGTAGTTGTAACCCCCTACCACCAAGATCGCGAAGCCCATGACCGTCATGCCGGGCCCCACGTATTGGGTGATCATGTAGTTGAAGCTTGGCCCGTTGACGTCCACGGCGTAAGCGGGCCTCGCGCTCGCGAGGCACACGGCGCCGGCCCCGAAGAGCGACAGCGCCGCCGCCTTCGCCTTCCCAAGCGCAGATGCCCTGTTCTTGGCCGTTTTCGATGTTTGGTCTTTCATGTCCCGTTCCTTTCGAATATCATTTCCTTGGTCAAAGCCGCCTCGTTGCGGCCGTGATCGCTTCTCGGCCCCGGACCGTGGGAGACGGACCGGGGCCTTTCCATGTCGTCAAGCGGCAAGGGATGCCCGCACCCTCGCGTTGTGCTCCCTCATCTCCTGCAAAGGGAAGGGCCCTGTGACGGCCTCGCCCCTTCGGTCGGGCGCGAAGGGCGAGTCCTTGTACTCGTCCGTGTCCTGCGTGCGGTACTTGCCCACCATGAGGGGCGCGGCGCCCGAGAAGTGGACGATGCACTGCTCCCGCGGTATCTTGTCGACCTCGGCCTCGTCGAGCAGCGGGCGGCCGAGCGACTGGTACGACGACTGAGCGGAATCGTTGCTGCCCATGATCCGGGCGCTCACCGTCTCGCTCACCGTGTGCTCGTAGACCGTCTGGGTACCCAGGGACTCCGAGATGTACGCGCGGCTCTCCTTCGAGCGGCCGCCGCCCATGTAGACGATCGTGTCGCAGGCGTCGAGGATCGCGCCCAAGATGTTCTCGCCCCATTTCTCCTTCGCGAGATCCATGCTCTGGAGGCCCATCACTATCGGCATGTTCCTGGAGCGGGCGGTCATGAGGATCCTCTCCTTGTAGGGTATGTTGCCCATGTTCAACATCTCGTCGATGAACGACACGACCGGGACCGGGAACCTCTCCCCCGGCAGGTTGTCGGCGATGTTGTAGAGGGTGCGGAACGTCTGCTGGTAGAACATGGCCAAGACGAAGTCGAGCTGGCCGCCAGCATCGTCGGCCACGACAAACAAGTTGGTGCCCTCGAAGGGTATGCGGTCGATCTCCATCTCGTCGCGCCACATGAGCTCGCGGATGACGGGGAGGTTGAAGGGCATGAGCCTGACCGCGCACGACACCAGGATGGAGTTCATCGTCCGGCCCTTGCCGGCCAGCTTCAGGCCTTTGTAGGTGCGGCAGGCGTAGCTGTCCGGCTTCAGATGCTCGATCAGCGCGAAGAAACGGTCGATGGTCGTGGGCGTGTTCGGATCCTCGTCGTCGCTCGAAGCCTCGGCGGTGAGCAGGATGTCCGCCATCGTCGGTATGTTCACCTCGACGTCGAGCCCCGGAGCTATCTCCTTCAGCTCGCGCAAGCCTCCGATGATGGACACGAACACCGATTTCTCGGATTTCTCCCAGAAGTCCCCGTCGACGCCCTCATCGGGCTTGCGTCCTGTGGTGTTGCCCATGATGGTGTCGACGGCGATGAGCACCTCCAAATCGTTGCGCGTGTACTTGAGCGGGTTGTAGCCGTGGCTGTTGGACGGATCCTTGGTGTTGAGAACCTTCACCACGCGGTCGTGCCTCATGAGGTACGGCAGCATCCGCTTCACGGTCGTGCCCTTCGTGTCGCTCGTGATGCTCGACGGGTCGGTGGGCCGCCAGAACCGCAGGAGCGCGGGGACGAACAGATAGAACGTCTTGCCCGTGCCTGGCGGGCCGAAGCACATCACGTTGCGGTTGATCTCCACGAAGCCCTTCCGGCGCGTCCCTATCGCATCGGGGTCGAGGCAGAGCTCGACGCCCTGGGCGAGCGGTATGTTGTTCAGCGGGTTATCCGTGTCGGCGTGCCTGTCCTTCTCGTCCTCCTCGCCCCAGCGCGCGGTGCCGTGCTCCATGCCCGCCATGGTCGGCTTGTCGGCCTTCTTGCCGCCGAGCAGGTACACGAGAACGACGGCCGCCGGCCCCGCGAGCCCGACGGCCACGGCGGCCGGGTCGAGGCTCAGCGCCCAAGGGCTCCGCGCGAAGTCGAGCAGGGCTACCGGGATGCTCGTGAGCGCCGCCGCGGGCCCGCGCGACGAGGCGACGGGGATGACGTAGCCCGCCACATGGTTGACCGCAACGAACGCGACCAAGGAGATGCCGGCCATGAGGGCGATGAACCCCTGGCTCGCCTCCCGCTTGCGCGCCGTCGTTGCGACGGGCACCCCGTTTTTCCCGTTCTTGGCCATCAGCGCGCCGCGCCCTTAGATTGCACGGCCGCCTTCGCCCCGCGTTCCACGCCTTGCTGGCGCTTGGCCTCGAGCTGCGCCTTGATCATCTTCACGTCTTTGGAGCATGCCTGCAGGACGTCGCCGATCTTCGCGCCGTCCAGCTTTTCGGCGGAGCCGAACCGCTCGATGCTCGGCAGATCGAGCCCGTCAGGGTTCGTCATCTCCTCCAAGGAGCTTCCGATGTGCGCCTCGCCCGCATCGTCGGCCACTTCCGCCGACTTGGTGGCGGCGACCACCGTCTCTACCGTTTCCGACGGGCCGACGTCGCGCGGCTCGACGACGTAGTCCGCCTGCTCCACGGTTCGCTCCTGGCGTGCTGGGGCGTCGAGCTCGGGAGCGGCTTCGCCGCGCTCCTGTGCGGGCGCTTCGGGACGCGATCCCACGGCGACCTCGTAGCCCCTCTCGGCGAGCTCCCCCGCCGCCAGGGACTCCGCGTACTCCATGGCCTCTGCGAGGTCATCGAATCCGCGCTCGCCGAAATTGGGCCCGTCGGCGTTCCCCCATACCTCCCATCCCTCGAGGGACGGGTCGGATTCCACGACGGCCTTGGCGTACACCGACACGCCGACGACGGCTTCGGCGTCCCATGCGTTCGCGTACGCCTCCAGGCTGTACCTGCCATCGCCGACGTCGATCCACTCCGCCCTGATCGCCTGCAGGGCGTCGTCCCTCACCATCCCCGTCTCGGCGACTTCGCAGAACTCGTCCCAATCCTCGAAGCGCGCAGTGGTGAAGTCCTTGAGGTTCTCCTTCGACGATTTGATATAGCGGTCTGCGATGGCCTTGACGCCGGCGGCGTGCTCGGACGCGAAGGTGAGCGAAGCGGTTTCCGCCGCCTCGTCGAAGGACAGGGAGAAGGGGATGCCGTCCTCCTCCATTGGGCCTCCCATGATGTTCGCGGCCCGGTCCCACTCGACCGTGGTCATGGTCAGCGTGTAGTCGCCCGCCTTGCGCCCGTCGAGGTCGCGCGCGGCAGCTCCCTGGCGCGGGATCTCGACGTTCGAGCCGAGCTCGGCGGCCCTCTGCTCCACGAGCAGCTCGCCCGCCTGCACGGCCTCGCGCTCGGTGCCGTAGACGCCGTCGCCGAAGCGCTCCCCCGCCGCCTCGCCGTAAACGTGCCATCCCCCGTTCTCCGGGTACACGTGGGCGGCGGCCAGCACCTCGTCCTGGCCGGCGTTCCTCGCCTCGAGCGTCGAGCGGGCTCCCTCCCGTTTCCATACGCCCTCGGCGGGAGACGGGAGGTAGCCCGCGACGGCGCGCGCGACGTCCTGGGCGCTCTGGGGATGCCCGTACGCCTGGTCGAGCTCGCACAGGGCGCGCTCCACCATGCTCGCGTCCTTCGCGTTGAACTTGACGACGTAGCCGAGGTTCTCCGGGCGGCGGGCCACCTCGAAGTAGACCCCCATGGCTGCGAGGTCGGCGCGCATCTTGTTCACGGCGGCCACCTCCACGGTGGACGCCACCTCGAAGCACTCGTTGAGCGAGCAGCCGCGCCAGTCCCGCAGCGTCTCGTAGTAGACGTTGTCAACGGATTCCGGGTGCATGGCGTCGTACTTCGCGGCGTAGCCCTTGGTGAGCGCCTTGAGCGTCTCGAAGTGCTTGGCGTCGCACGAGTAGACGAGGCCGCCGTCGGCCTGCGCCACGTACTCGGCCCCTATGCCCGCCGCGGCGAGGTCGGCGGCGAAGCTCGCCGCGTCCTCCGGGGCTATGCGGCCGCTGATCTTCGAGGGGTCGCGCCGGCCGTCGTCCCTCCCCTTCTCGCGGCGCTCGAGGGCCCACTTGATGAGCTGGTACATCAGCTCGGCCATCTCGTTCGCACCGTTGAAGATGAACCGTACGACCTCTTCCTCCGATGCCATTCGCTACCTCCTAGCCTTGGGGGATTCGGCGACGAACTCGCATCCTGCCTCGGTCACCGTGTACCCGTTCTCCAACTGCGCGCCGTTCTCCGCATAGCGGCCGTTCACCTCGACCAGGCCGAGCTCTTTGAGGTAGCCGAGGACGACGGACACCGTTGTCGGGTTCATCTGCAGGTCCCTCACGAGCTTCTTCCGGCCGACGACGATCCTCCGCACGTCGTCGGAGTTGTCCAGCATGTAGCGGAGCATGTCCTCTGCATGCTCGGCCAGGGCCCTCCTCATGCCCCCTCCCCTTCTTCGCGCCTCGTGGCCCAGATGCCCAGCAGGACGGCGGCCACCGCGGCGAGGAGCATGGCCACGCCCTCCAGGGCCGGGACGCGGTCGCCCGTCGCGGTGAGCGCGCCACCGTTGCCTGCCGTGCCCGTCGAGAACCCGTGATAGGAGGATGCGAAGCCGAAGGTGTCGATGACCCGCGTGATCACGTTGTCATGCGCGTCGTCGTACAGCCCCTGCCCGTCTCTCCAGTTGCGGGTGATATGGCTCGTCACGCTGTTGGGGATGACCACCTCGCCGTTGCTGTTGTCCAGGGGCTCCGTTGCGTACACCAGGTAGCTCATGTCCTGCAGCGTGCGGAACCCTACCTCGACCGACCCGTATTCGAGCATGATTCCCGTGACGTATTCGCCGGCGGCGAGGCCGAGCCCGTCGACGTCGAGGCGCGTGCGGGCGCCGGCGGCGACGCCCTCCCTCCAAAGGCGCCACCCGACCGTGCCGATGCGGTCGGTTCCGTCGGCCATCTGGTTCGGGGGGTTGCCGGCGGTCGCGCTGGCGGTCGAGTACACGGCCGACGTATCGGTCATGTTCGTCCGGTACCATACGTTGACCAACCCGTCGGTGTCGCCATAGGCTGCAGGCGTCACCAGCGTGTCGAGCCTGATTCCCAGGTTGACGAACTCGCAAGGATCGACGACCGCGTACTGGTCTGCCCTCACGTTGGTGGAACCCGCGTCGAACGCGACGTCGTAGCGGTAGCGCTCCTTGCCCACGTTGTCGACGCGAACGGGTGCGCGCTCATCCGACTGGAACGCCGCGCTCGTGCGGTCGATGGTCGCCTTGCTCACGTTGCATTCGAGCGATATGGCCATGTTGCCGTACGTCTGCGTCTGCCGGACGTCGCTGTCCTTGTCGGCCTTGAAAAGGTAGCGTCCCCAGGTGGATCCCGCCGACTCCCACCACTCGGCGTAATCGGGGTTCGGCACCGCCTCGACCATCATGTACCAGCCGAACTCCAGGCCCTCGAAGATGACGGCGCCCATGTCGTCGGTCGTCCCCTCGGCGACCATCTCCCACAGGCTCCCGTCCACCTCGCCGTCGGGATCATCCGCGAACACGCCATGGAAGCCCTGACGGCCGCCGAACGTCGGGTCGGGCTCCCCCTCCCCGATCCAGCGGTACAGCCCGAATCCGGTCTTGCCAACCGGCTCGCCTGTGTCCTGGTCGACTTTGTGGGCCTCGATGATGCGCTTGTGGTAGTTCGTGTTCAAGAACACGTAGGCCGGCTCGCCTGCGATCAGGCCCTCCTCGTCGACGGAGAATTCGTAAACCTCCGGGTCGAGGATGTAGTCATCGCCTGTCTTGGTTTCCTGGCAGTAGTAGGCGAGCCCGTCGCCGTGGGGGATGCGCTCGAGGACGAAGCTGCCGTCCTCGCCGGTCGTGGCCGTGGCATCGTACGCTATCTCGCCCGCCGCGTCCTCGGCCCACACGTGCCACTCCGAGCCTGCATAGTCGACAAGCTCGCCGTCGATCAGCTCGGCCTTCTTGAGCAATATGAACGTGGTGGGCGCGTCGGCCGTCTCGAGCACGGTACGCGTCACCTTTACCTCTTGGCCAGCGTATGAGAGCTCGACCATGTGCGTCTCGTGGTCGATGGCCCAGCCGTCGGGCGTGGCCGTCTCACGCACGTTGTAATCGCCCAGGTACAGCTCATCCGTCTCGGCCTTGCCGTCATCGCCCGTGGTGACGGTGGCCACCACGTCGCCGGAGCTCGCATGCACCGTGCCGTCGGGGGTCACGATGTCCGCGGCTGCCGTCACCTCGTAGACCGCGCCTGGCACGGCGCGCCCGTCGGCCTCGTCGGTTTTGACGATTTCGATGACGCCCTTCTGGGGCGCGTCCTCCACGACGGCCCCGGCCCGCGTCACCGCGACCTCCTGGCCGGCGTATGAGAGCGTTACATCGACGGGCTCGCCGTTGAGCACGTAGCCCTCCGGCGCGAGCGTCTCGACGATGCGGTAGCTGCCCAAGTACAGATCTTCGGCCGTTGCGGTGCCGTCGGCGGCCGTGACAATGTGCGCGGCGATCTCGCCGGCGGGCACGTGCACCACGCCGTCGCCGGTCTTGATGTCAGACGCGGCGACGAGGTCGAACTCGATGCCGGCAGCGGGTACGGGCTCGCCCGTCTCGGCGTCCACCTTCATCGCCTTTACAGAGCCCTTCTGGGGCATGTTGGCGTACTCGACCACAAGCGGATCATCCCAGTCCGTCGTGGTTGACACCGTGAAGGGCACGTCGGCATGGCCGAGCAGGTAGCCCTCGGGGGCGGACACCTCGCGAAGGTAGTAGGATCCGGCGTTGAGCTTCTGAGGCAGGTACACGCGGCCCGTATCGCCGACCGTGAGAGTGTCGTAGCTGATCGCCTCGGGATACGTCTCGTGCCACACAATGGGGGTCTTAGACGCATCGAGCACCTGCAGCTGCGTTCCCGCAACCAGCACGGGCAAGCCCGACTCGGCGTCCACCTTGACGAGCTCGACGCCCGCAGTGACGTACGTGTTGTTGGCGAAGAAGTGGTACACCTTCTTGTCCTCGCGGGCAGAGAACGTGAACGGCTCTATGGGATCGTAATTCGGCTTCGGCCCCGTCTCGATCACCAGGTAGTCATCGTAGGGCAACGCGCCGTGCTGATCGTCCGGTCGCGGGTTGTAGGACGTGTCCGCTATGCCGTTCTCATCGGTTACGATAGTGGCATAGGGCGCGGCTCCGTCGCGCACCGTGTAGGTTCCGTCGCCGTTATCCACGAAGTCCTTGGAGGCGTAGATGCTGAACTCGACCCCCGGCAAGGGTATCGCGTCGGCCTTGTCGCCCTCGGTGACGTCATCGCCTATCTTCGTGCCTACCTTGATGATGAAGCACTCCGCGGCCTTCACCTGGTCGTCGATGGCCTGCTCGGTGGTCGCCTCCACAACCTTGCCGTCCTCGCGGATCTCGAAGCGCCATACTTCGTCGGAGAGCAGGTAGCCCTCCGGCGGGACGGTTTCGCGCAGCTCGTAGGTGCCGTAGGGCAGAAGGTCGCTCGCGGTCTGCGCCACGCCGTCGGCGCCGGAGGTGATGGTGGCCACGTCCTTGCCCGGCTCGTATGTGACGCCTCCGACCACGACGGGGTTCTCTGATGCATTTTTGATGGCGAAGGTCGCGCCTTGCATTGTTCCATCGCCCTGCGCGGTCGCGCTTTGGTAGTAGCCATCGAGCTTCGTCGTCTTTACGCCGCCGCGGATAGAATCGTCCAGGAATTGATGCTCATTCCAGACCTCAGCCGGATTCCCCTCAATACCCGACATTGTAATGCGCTGCACGAATACGTCGTTCGGACGCGCCGCAGAGGACAGCACGTATCCCTCCGGCGCTTTAGTTTCCTGGACGGTCACAGTGCCTAAAGGAAACGTCGGTGTGCCAGCAGCGCCAATATAAAACGGGTCGCCGGATACCACATACGATGAGTCAAAATAGCAGAAACCGTCAGAATCCGTACGCATAACCCACGTGCGCATAGGGCTTATCCCTTGTGCAGCTGGATCGGAAGAATAGTAACCCGCATAGTATTTTACGGTGAATTCCGCTCCTCCGAGCGTTCCACCCCCTTGAGCGGTGCCTCCGGTCAACGGGTCTGCCTTATGAAGCAACGCACCTACCGGATCGTCGTACGGCACATCAGACGCTCTAATAACAGCATTGCCTGATACATCGAAGTAATGTCGGCTAGTATCTTTAAAGAAACCCGTTGGTGGTTGCGACTCAACGCAATAGTAGTTGCCATAAGGCAGGCCGGAGGCCGATGCGTAACCAGATGCATTAGTCGTCAATGTCAGTACATAACCGTCATCGTTTGAGCGGTAAACATCGTATTTTGCACCAGAGAGACTGTAAACCGGGTTGCCGTTCGTCATATCAGGCTTAGTTGAGCTCTTGTAGAGCTCAACAGATCCTTTCGGCGTCCAGTAGAAGTTCCCTACCCGCTGGCACGGATAAGGCGCTAAAGATCCTGGATTCTTATTTGCCCCGGTTGTGTCAAGCGTCACATTGTAAGCACGAGCTCCAGAATCCCAAACCCCTGTGAAATTATAAGTGCCATCGGCTGGCGCCGCTTGTCCATAGTCCATGCAGTGGCCAATCAAATACTGGCCGTCGGGCATGGTTATACCGAACCGGTTGTAATGGTCGTTCGTCGGCCCAGGGTTGAGACACACCATGCTTGCGGTGCCACTTATGGTCGATAGGTCACGCGCGATCGACCCCATGACCGGTGGAGCCTGACTGGCCAACAAAAGCGGATCTACAGGCTGCTCGGCTTCCTCTTCAACGTCAGAGGCCTCATTTTTTATAGATTCCGAATCTTCATCCGGCTCTTTCGACACGGGGTTTTCTTCCTTTGGGTTATCAGGCTGCGTTTCCTGATCAGGGGTAACTTCCTGCTCTAGCCCATCCCCCTTATCTGCCATCTCCGTACTTGTGTTAGATTCCGAGATTACCGGCTGTGCCTCGCTATTTGCATGCCCGAAGGCTTCAACATCTTCAGAGACGGGAGCAGGATCGGCTAAGGCCAATCCCTGTGGTATCGCCAGCGTCACCGCTAGCATGATAGCCATCGCTGCGGACGGCAGGCGACGCAGTATGCCTCCTCCTTCTTTCAGCAAGTTGTCTATCATTGCCCTCTCCCATCTCGTTCGCCTTCGATTCTTCTATTTCCACTCCCCACAGGAGCAGTAGTAGCGGCCAGTGTTCACAGTCTCCGTCCCTACAGGAGACGGATAGGCGTTGCCAACGCCTTCCCCTGCTAGGGCATGGTTTTTCAGATGACCCGCTTCGTTTCCTTGAATATCAGCGCCGCAAATCCCACAGAAATTGTGGTAAATAGTCTTCTCTGTCGTTTCGGGAATCCAGTTATGGACATGCGCCGGAGGATCCGGCTCGGGAGCAGGAGCCGGCGCAGGGTCGGGCCCAGGAGCGGGAGCAGGAGCGGGAGCAGGTTCCGAGGAACCTCCCCCGGACGTCGATCCACCTCCGGTCCCCCCGCTTTGCACAGCATTACCCGATGTGGCAGGGGCGCTCTGCACGGCCGCCTGGGCGGCGTCTGACTTGCCTGCCGCTTCGAGGGCTGTTGCCGACGCCTCGACCTCTTCGGCACTCATGTCGGCCAGCGCTTTCGGCGCGAGAGTGATGTTGACGATTATCTTCTTTTCATCGGCTGAAACCGTCTCGAACATGACCATAGCGTCTTCGCGCTCGTTATCCCACTCAAGGCCAAGCGACCTTACGGTGTTGCTCGCGCTCGCAGCAGCATCAGAGGGGGCTTTAAGCTCGAAAGGCTCCCCTGCGGTGTAGGTTGATCCGTCTTCAAGCACGGGGGCTTTGGACACGGACACCTTGTAAGTGGCGTCCTTCACGAACTCATCGGCCTCTACAAGGACGATATTCTCGCCGCACTCGACCTCGCGCTCGATAGGTTCCATCTCTCCGTGCGGGGCCGCAGCTTCGACGCGCACTGTCGCCTTAGTCGCGGTATCAGTCCACCCTTCGGCTTCGATTTTGACCGCGAGGGAATACTTCTGGTCATTCTTAGGCGCAACCGTCTCTTGCTCCGGCTGGGATTTTTCGGGCTGGGGTGCCTCCGAGGGCGTTGCAGCGCCCACGATGCCCGCAATGCACAGCGCGATCACGGCAACGCCGAGGACGGCCGCTGCGACGATGCGGCGCTTGCGCTTGGGCGAACCCCCGCCGTCCACCGTTTCCCCTTGCGCAGGCTCGGACTCGATATCCTTCTCGCCCTCAATCGGCTCGGTCAGCCCTTCGATCTTCTCTTCCGTTTGATATTCCAGCTTCTCGGTCTTTTCGTTTTCGCTCATGTCCCAACATCCTTTCGCCCGGTCTTATGCCCAGTCTGTTTGCCTAGCGCAGGGTTCGTATCCCTCCGATCGGCGGCCCCGATGCCGGGGGGCGCATGGACAGACCGGGCGGAGAGCCATGCGCACCCCGGCATCGGGGCCTAGTTCGTCATTCTTCTTGCAGCTTCGCCTCCCCACCCCCGTCGTCGAACTGCATGACCTTCACGGGAGCCGACTCCCGCAGAACCATCCCGTCGCGGGTTATCGCGATGGAGGGGAACCTCATCATCCGCTGCGTCGGGCGCAGCTCCTTCGGCCCGCGTTCCAGCCTGTCGGGCACGCGGACGCTCCACGCGCCGTCGCCTGTTTTCACAGCCTTGACCCGCGCGAGCACCACCACGCTGCCGTCGTCAAACGTCTTGGTGATGCGGGCGCGCCGCCTCCAGACCACCGCTACGGCGATGAGCACGGCACCTGTCGCCCCCGCTCCGACGACGTAGGGGATCACATCGAACGGCTGCTCCGGCTCCGGCTCAGGTGCGGGTGCAGGCTCGGGAACCTCGTGGTAGTAGGTAACGTCCAGCGCCATGCGCCTGTCCTTCTCCGTCGCGATCCCCTTGTAATGGCCTATGACGGTGTAGGCGATCGTCTCGAGGTAGTCCTCGGTGCCGCGGTAGTTGGCATGGGCCGTGTACGATACGGGGAGCCCTAGGTCGTCGGTGGCCGTGACCTCGAACTCGACGTCAGAGAGGGCCAGGGTCTTGGTCGTCGTCGTATCGGGGCCATCGCCGCTTGTCACGGTGAAGTCCGCGTACGCGGGTATCGTCGCATCGACGTCGTTGGTGGGCAGCCCGGGATAGTCCACCGGCCGGTCAACCTGACGGGTGCGGAGCTGGTAGACGGGGATCTGCTCGACGCTGTCAAGCGGCAGATCCCCTTCGTAGAGTGGATCGATCGTCGACGCGTCCATCGTGGCCGGCATGCTGGCGATGGCGTAGCTAACATCGAGCACGCCCGCTTCCACGGTCGTGTCATGCTCGAGTTCGGCGGTTTGCCGCTCGTACGATTCATCAACGTAGGGTTCGCCTTGCTTTTCGAGTTTGTAGGCATTGCCGCCGAACTCTATAGACGATGGCACGAGCCCTTCCGGCATGCCGGACGCTTCCATGTAAGTGAACGTTTTGACGATCCTGTCCCCGTCGCCCGCGGCAAGGGCCGCGGCCGGCGGCGACGCCAGCGATGCCGCGAGCAGGATCGAGGCCAGCGCGGCAGCCGTTTTCAGCAGTTGGTTGGAGACGGGTTTTTCCTGGGTCGCCATCGTTCACCCTTTCTATGCGCTTTTCACTAATCCATGATACCCCCCCCCCAGGGCTGTTTTTCAAGGCCTAACCTGCGAAATATTATTTGCAGCATCATTTACATGTTTAGCATTTCGGTATAGAAGTCTCATATTTAATTATGAGATTTAAGTATTCGTATATTCTAGTATTCAAGTATTTGTATTTTCTCATTTTCAATTTTTCAAGTACTCGTGTTCTACATTATTCAAGTATTCGTGATCTTCACTAACGTTGCCAGTGGGATGTTTCCTCAATTACACGAGTATTCAAGAACTCTATACCTCGCTTTAACAAGTTTTCTATTACTTGAATTTTCTGGTTCTTACAATTTCATATTTTATTGTTTTTTAGTTCTTGTGTTTTCAAGTTTTCATATTTTCATGTTCTTGACTACTCTTTTTCTTGATGTATACTTTACTCGTGTTCTCTAGTATTCAAGTTTTTGAGTTCTCTATCAATCAAGGAGGCAGGGAATGGCAAAGGCCAAGGCGCCGACGTCCCAGAAGAACCCCGCATGGGTCGTCACGGTGGGAGCCATGAAGGGCGGGGCTGGAAAGACCATGGTCGTCGACAACATCGCCGGCTGCCTCGCAGAGCGCTATAAGGTGCTTGTCGTGGACGCCGATCCCCAGGCTAACGCCTCCAAGGGGTTGGGGATCGACATTGCCGACCCGGACATGACCACCCTTGCCGACGTCCTCACGAACCAGGGCACGCCGCCGGAGGACGCGGTGATCCGCGCCCCGTTGCGCGACCTGCCGAACCTGGACGTGATGCCGTCCTCGATCCTGCTGTTCAAAACGGAATTCGAACTCGCGGCAAAAGGCGAGCGGATCAGGCTGCTCGGCTACTACCTGCAGGACAACAGCGAGTTCTTCGGCCGGTACGACTACATCATCATCGACACCAACCCTGGGCTCGGCCTCGTTAACCAAAACGCCTTCTTCGCCGCGGACTCGATAGTGCTCGTGACCGACGTGTCGGACAACGGGCTCACCGGCGTCGAGATGTTCCAATACTTGTGGGGCGAGGAATTGTGCACCGAGCTCCGCATCCCCGACGTCACCAAGGGACTTGTGGTCTGCAACTACGACAAGCGCATCAAGCTGGCACCCGAGATGCTCGACTACATCCGCTCGCGCGAAGACATGGGCGGTCTGCTCGTTGATACCGTCATCCCGTACCGCGTAGCCTACAAGGACACCGAAGTCGAGTCGAAGCCAATCAACCTGGAACATCCCAAATCCAACGAACATACGATACTGGAAGCGGTCGTGAAGGATCTTAGAAAGAAAGGAGCCATCTGATGGCAACCTCGAACCGATTCGCCGCAGCAAGGGAAGCCGCTGCGAAGGAGGCATCCCAGCCGGCACCGCCAGAACCCGAGGTCGTCACGCCGAGCCGGGCGGAAGCCCCCTCTCCCTCGAAGCCGCGCAAGGGTGGGGAAGAGGGGCAGAAGCCGTCAACGGGCAAGCGCCGGGCACCGGCCGCGCGCGCAACGCCGAAGAAGGCCGACGCCGGCGAGGTAAGCCAAGCCTCCTCGAGGGAGAGCGGCGAGCAATCGTATACGACGTACGGCTTCATGATCACCGAGGATCAGAACAAGGCCCTCAACCGGCTCAAGGGCATAGACGGGCTGAACCGCTCGCTGGTCATACGCGAGGCGCTCGATGCGTGGATAGCCGCCCATAAGGACGAGTACCCCGAGTCCCTCGGCCAGTACGGGAAGTGACGTCGTGAAGACATCCAGATACCGCGGCCACGTGCTCGCCACGATCACCGACCGCGACCTCTACTACGGCGGCATCGGCGAGAGCTACCAAGTAGGCCAGGTGCTCATATTCGCCGCCGGCACCAAGCCGAAACCGGGTAGCGAGATGGCATGCGCCGACAACATGGCCGCCGCCACGGAGTACCTCGACGGCGGGGGATCCCCCGCCGCGATACCGGAACCCGCTCGGCTGCAGGAGGATCCTGCACCTGCGCCGCAAGCGCCCTCCGACGGCCGCCTGGAGGCTATCGTCGCCGAAGCGAGGATGGCTGCAGAGGCGCTCGAGAGGGACGCTGCGGCGCAAAGACGGCATACCGACGCCCTTGAGGCCTGTCTCTTATACACATCTCCGAGCCCACGAGACCCTAAG
>ENA-OWZV01000209-OWZV01000209.1-human-gut-metagenome-genome-assembly--contig:-NODE-209-length-16909-cov-8.063546_pt1 | contig 16909 bp, 17 predicted proteins | sample MGYA00249264_ERZ652123 | MGnify/ENA primary metagenome ERZ652123 (study PRJEB26925, sample SAMN05827256) | human gut metagenome | biome: ENVO:2100002; feature: ENVO:00000062; material: ENVO:00002003... | reverse complement strand
GGTCCGCATTTTGAGTGTTGGATATAAATTATGGGATTAGGTGGGGAAAGAGTCAATGAACAAGCAAATCGACATTTCGCAGCTGTGGAACGTTTTTAAGCGCAGCTTTGTGGCAATGATCATTCTTGGAACTTTGGGAATGACAGTTGCCTATTTTGGAGCTAAAACCTTGATTGCGCCGAAGTATGAATCAGATACATCTTTATTGGTTAATCGTAAGCAGCAAAATGATCCGAACATGCAACTGAATGCCCAGAATGCAGATATTCAGATTATTAATACATACAAAGATATCATCACGCGGCCAGTTGTTTTGCAGAGTGTGGCTGACGATTTAACAAGTCCGCAACGTGTACTGACTAAGAAAGCAAAAAAAGCCGTTTATGGTACGCGATATAATGCAACTACAGGCGTGCGAGAACGATATGTGACCGAAGAAGCGCAGCCTGCACAGTACAAGTTGAAGCCGGCTAAATACTCAAATATTTCAGCTGAAGATTTGAGCAAACTCGTTTCAGTGTCTACTCAACAGAATTCTCAAGTGTTTACTGTCAATGTGAGGGACACGGATCCTGTTAGGGCACGTGATATTGCTAACGAGGTAGCTAAGGTATTTGAGACTAAGATTGCCAAAATGATGAGTATCTCGAATGTTTCGATAGTTTCTACGGCAACGGCCAATTCTACCCCAGTATCACCCCGTTTAGGTATGATGGCTCTTATGGGTTTAATACTGGGAGTGTTGCTCGCTTTTGTTTGGGGATTAGTCCGTGAATTGACTGATCAAACGATTAAGGATATTGATTTCATTACAGATGATCTTGGACTTGTCAATCTTGGCGTTGTCGCTTATGTTCAGCGAATGAGAGATATGGATCAGGCGATTGAAGCGACTAAACTAAAAGATGATGATGGGATGGAAGATGTTAGTGAAATGGACCTTCCCCAACGAAGTCGACGTAGGATCTAAAGGAGGAAGTCAAAATGAAATTTCCAGTCAAGGAACTCTTCAGTCGCCATCAGGAAGATCAAGAAACACAGAAAAATGGAGTTATGCTTGTTACCTTTGCTGAACCCAAACATGTTGTATCTGAGCAGTTTCGGACAGTTCGTACAAACATTGAATTTGCGGGCGCTGCCTTGGATAAATGTCAAGTTGTTATGTTTACGTCCTCTGCAATGTCTGAAGGAAAGTCAACGGTGTCAGCAAATGTGGCAGTAACTTGGGCACAGGCTGGTAAGAAGGTTCTGTTAATTGATGCTGATCTTCGTCGGCCAACTGTCCACGCCACTTTCAGAAAACTTAATCTTGATGGTGTAACGACTGTTTTGACGGGAAAAGCAAAACCCGAAGAAGTGATTGAGCAGACTTTTGTCACCAATCTGAGCGTCATTTCTTCTGGCGCGGTTCCACCGAATCCTTCTGAATTGTTAAATTCAAAACGAATGGCAGATTTGTTAGATTGGGCTCGTCAAAACTTTGACATCATTGTTCTAGATACACCACCTGTTTTGGCCGTCTCAGATGTGCAGGTGTTGGTTCCGAAGACAGACGGGGTTGTCGTTGTTGCTAACATTGGTAAAACATTAAAAGGAGACTTGCGGCGCACAGTTGAAGTCTTAAAATTGGCAAAGGCTAAAATCCTTGGATCAGTCGAGCGAGTAAAAGCTAAACATGGTGATAGAGGTTATGGCTACGGTTATGGTTATGGCTACCAAAGTCAAAAGTAACAGATAAACAGGATGGTTAAAAAAGCTCTGTAGTTTAGTAGCAAAAACAAGACCAAATTGGGGGATTTATTGATGAATTTACTAGTTGTTGGGGCAGGTTTATTTGGGGCAACGGTGGCTCGAGAACGGGCATTAAAAGGCGATTTGGTTGATGTGATTGAAAAGCGAGATCACTTGGCCGGTAATATCTACACGGAAGACATTGAAGGTATTCAAGTTCATCGGTATGGTGCACATATTTTCCATACAAGTAATCAAAAAGTTTGGGAGTACATCAACCAGTTTGCGACATTCAATCGCTATACGAATGAAGTTATCGCGAACTATAAAGGTGAAATTTATAATCTACCATTCAACATGAACACGTTTAATAAGATGTGGGGAGTCATTACGCCTGAAGAAGCAGAGGCAAAAATTGATGAACAACGGGCAGCAATGGCTGGCAAAAAGCCTGAGAATCTTGAAGAACAAGCAATCTCTTTGGTAGGTACGGATATTTATAGTAAGTTGATTAAGGACTATACGGCTAAGCAATGGGGCAGAGAACCGAAGGAACTTCCGGCATTTATTATTCGTCGGTTACCAGTTCGATTTACTTATGACAACAATTATTTCAATGACCTTTATCAAGGAATCCCAGTTGGTGGCTATACTCAGATTGTTGAAAAGATGTTAGATGTTCCTAACATTACTGTGAAGCTTAACACTGATTTTCTGGAGAACAAGCAGGACTACCTAAATCGTTACGACAAGGTGATTTATACGGGCATGATTGATCAGTTCTTTGATTATCAGCTGGGAACTTTGGAGTACCGAAGTTTGAGATTCGATACGGAAGTATTAGATACGGATAATTTTCAAGGAAATGCTGTGGTAAATTACACTGATTCTGAGACACCGTTTACACGAATTATTGAGCACAAGCATTTCGAATTTGGCAAAGGCAATCGTGGTAAAACTGTCATTACTCGTGAATATCCAGCTAACTGGACTAAAGGCGATGAACCTTATTACCCAGTGAACAACTCTGAGAACAACCATCTATTTACACAATATCGGGAGTTAGCGACTCAAGAAACTCCTCAAGTGGCATTCGGTGGTCGTCTAGGATTGTATCGATATTACAACATGGATCAGGTTATCACTGCGGCGTTACAATTTCTGCAAGGGGACTTTTTTGCTACTCAGAACAAGTGATTGACGACTTAGCTTTTCATTTGACTGCGATATTCCGTTGAAATGAGGTGGATCGTCACGAAAGTAGTCAAAAATCTCCTTTGGAATATGGGCTATCAAGTTTTTGTCCTTTTGCTACCGATTGTCACAATTCCGTATGTTTCTCGCGTTCTTGGGCCTACAGGAATCGGCATTAACGCTTTTACAAATTCAATTGTTCAGTACTTTGTTCTATTAGGAACATTGGGACTAACAATGTATGGTAATCGCGAAGTAGCATACCAGCGCGATAAGCCGAAGCAACTTTCCAATTTGTTTTGGGAGTTAACATTTCTCAGACTTGTGACTACAGGGATTTCAACTTTGCTCTATTTAGGGTTTATTCTGTTGTCTGGACAGTATCAAACTTTTTACATCATTCAAGGACTCTTGCTTGTTGCAACCGCAATCGATGTTTCTTGGTTTTTTCAGGGGCTTGAGGAATTTCGCATCACTGTATTAAGAAATACGTTAGTAAAAATCATTTCGTTAATTTTGATTTTTGTACTTGTTCGGACGGAAAATGATCTTTGGCTATACATCTTAATCCTCACTGGATCGCAGTTCTTAGGTAACCTAACGTTGATGCCGTACCTGAAGCGTTATGTAGTATTTCCACGTTGGTCAGACTTAAAAATAATCAATCATTTGCGACCAACCATTGAAATGTTTGTACCTCAGATTGCAACTCAAGTTTATTTACAAGTTAATAAAACAATGCTTGGGGCACTTGTCGGTGTTCAAGCATCAGGATTTTACGATAATTCTGACAAAATCGTCAAAATTATACTCGCTGTTGTGACAGCCACTGGAACCGTTTTGCTTCCACACACCGCCCATAGTTTTGCACAAGGCAGAAATGATGAAGTTGAAGATTCGTTGAATAAATCGATGCACTTTATTCTCGTCATTGCATTTCCAATGACTGCTGGCTTGGCGGGTATTGCTCCAATATTTACGCGGATATTTTTCGGTAATGGTTTTGATCCTGTTTCAAACTTGCTGGTTATTGAGTCTATTGTTATTGTCTTCATTGGAATTAGTAATGCGATTGGTGTCCAATACTTACTCCCCACCAATCAACTCGCGCCGTTTACAACGTCTGTCGTGTTAGGTGCAGTTGCTAATATGATTTTGAATGTGCCTTTTATCCTTCTCTGGAGAAGCAATGGAGCCATGGTGGCGACAGTTTTATCGGAACTATTGGTGACTGCATACCAGTTATTTAAAGTGAAAGACCAACTCCGCCTCGGATTTATTTTCCGAGAAGTTTGGAAGTATTTCCTAGCTGCGATCATTATGGGCATAAGCGTGCGTATTTTTATTTCAGTTTTGTCGCTATCGAGTCTTGTTGCGTTACTAGGGGCTTCTATGTATGGGGCATTGATATATGTAATCGCATTGTTCATGCTTCGTCCTATAGTTTTACTAAAGATGATATCATCTTTTAGAGAAGAATATCATTGAGACACATAGTACTCATTACTAGATAAAGATTATAGATTCGTAAGATTCAGGTTTAAGGGAAATCTATTCTCATCTCAAGCTGTAAAACAAAGATGCGCATACAATCGAAAATTTTTATTTTGTTTTCGGTATGAAAGTGCAGTAATCATTTGTTGACTTAAGCAAAGTTTGGAATAAGTAATGAGAGTTTGAGGTTGATGAAATTTTTATAACAAAAACTCAGAGTAGGCCCTCCGAAAGCGCATATTATTTGCGTTGTTCTTGTCAAGTGAAGGTCGGTTTGTGTCACAGATTGTCATCTGTCTCATAATTTTTGCTAGCAGACTCTCCAATGTGTCTTCTTGCCAGAAGGTTAAGAAAGATTGGATAAAGAATCCTAAAAAGTACAAGAATAAATAGTCTATTCAAGAGAATTAAAAAATGAGGAATACCGATGGAAAAATTAATAGATGTAGTTGTGGTAACCTATAACAGACTTTCGCTTTTAAAAGAGTGTCTGGCATCCTTACTGGCTCAGAAAAAAAACTTGTCCGGTATTTTTGTTATTGACAATCACAGTACAGATGGAACTACTGAATATCTTGCAGATCTCCATGATGAAATCATCAGAAAAGCCACACTTAGTACAAATGTCGGAGGGGCTGCGGGTTTCGAATACGGTGTTAACTTGGCGACAATTGAGGGGAAGGGAGAATATGTTTGGATAATGGATGATGATACCATTCCGAATGTCGAAGCATCTTCTGCCTTATTGAGGGAAGCAAACGCCTTAGACAGAGCCTTTGGATTTTTGTGTTCAAACGTGAGATGGACTGATGGACATGCTACAAATATTGCACAGGTTTCAAAAGACTGGCCAGACAAAATAAATGTCGGCCTTGTTGGCGTTGTCTCAGCCACTTTTGTATCAATCCTTATTCCAAAAGACAATATTCGTAACTTGGGTCTTCCATTGGGGAAAATGCAAATTTGGGGTGATGATACGGAATATACAACCAGATTGTCATCATTCAAGGCCAGCTTTTTTGTGAATGAGAGTATTGCTATTCACAAAACTAGTTATAATTTAGTGCAGGATACTCTAAAGACAATTCAGTCAGATCGCATCTGGCGGTATAAGGCAATGTACCGAAATTTGATCTATGTCAAGCGACACTACGCAAGCAAAAAGGATATTCTGAAAATGGTTCTCAATAATACATTGAAAGGATTAGGCGCTCTCACTGCTAAGGATCATCGCCTGAGTCGATTTGGAGCAGCTATCTTGGGAACATTGGCCGGCTTTTTCTTTAGGCCTGTCGTTAATTTTCCAAGTAAGGGGCTCATGGAGAAGAAGTTTGAAGACTAAAACTAGTTATAGAAGCAAAGTTCAAGCTAATATTATCGGATTAGTAAAACTGATTGCCTATCGTGTTTTTCGTATCTATTTGCTGATTACCCGACAACGAATAAAAGTTGAACCAATTGAGAAATCCATTCAAATCATACTTGAAGATCACTTGTCCATCGCAAGGTTTGGTGATGGTGAGTTCAAATGGATGTTTAAAGAACGAGAGTCTGATAATTTTGAAAGAAATTCAGATGCGCTGGCTGCGGCATTACAGAGCGTTATTCAAACAAATCGAGAAGGTTTTAAGGTTTGTATTCCAGATGTTTTTGACGGCTTATCACAGTATAGGCGACAATCTGGCTTGTTTTGGGCGGGACAATTTGGGCATCATGGATATCGGTGGATTCATATGTTAGATCCAAAGAGAGTTTACTTCGATTCATTAGTTACGCGCCCGTATATGATATATGAGGATCGTTCTCAAGGAGAGCGACTATTTCGGGTTATCAAGCAAATATGGGATAAAAGAACCGTAATACTAGTGGAAGGATCCGAAACTCGTTTTGGAATTGGAAACGATCTTCTTGCTAACTCGTTAGAAGTTAGACGGGTTATTTGCCCGGCCGAGAATGCCTTTGAAGAATACGATAAGATTTTAAAAACTGTCATGCGAGTTTTAAAAAATGTAAACGATCCTGATGCTCTTGTTCTCATATCATTAGGTCCTACAGCGACAATTCTTGCTAACGACATAAATCTCAGGACCAAAATGCAAGTTCTAGATATCGGGCACCTTGACCTTGAATATTCTTGGATGTTAATGAAAGCGGATGAAAAAGTGCCAGTGGATTACAAATATGTAAATGAAGTTATTGGTGGTAATATAGTTCAGGAGTTACCACTTTCTCTGCTGGATCAGTATCGTCAAGAAATTGAAGTAGAAGTGAAGTGACAATCGCAGGTAGTTTCTGGAATGAGAGGATTTAATGCAAGTTCGAATGCTGATAGCGACCCATAAACAATATAGAATGCCAGACGATCGAATTTATTTACCAGTTTTTGTTGGTGATGCACTTAAAAAAAATCGACCGCTGGGGTTTCAATCAGATGCAACTGGAATCAATATTTCAAAGGAAAATTCACATTTTAACGAATTGACAGCCACATACTGGGCATGGAAAAATCTGAATGCTGATATAATCGGGCTAAATCATTATCGAAGGTATTTTGTCTCCAAAAGATCATTGAAGAAAAGTTTTAAATATATATTAAACGAAAGACAAATCAATGAGTTGTTATTAAACGCTGACATTGTGCTTCCTGTGAAACGTAACTATTATATCGAGACTATTGAGAGTCACTATAGTCATAGCCACGACCCAAAGGAATTAGACGCTGTTAAGACGGTATTTGCAGGGCTTTCGAGAAATTACCAAAGGGCCTTAGAGTCGGTTTTAATCAGTAGATCTGCGCATATGTTCAATATGTTTATTATGACAAAAGCCGACTTTGACCAGTATTGTACATGGTTGTTTGGCACGCTTCGTGCAATCGAAAAGGAACTTGACTTTGACGAGTTGACGGGTAACGAGCAAAGAGCATTAGGATTTATAGCTGAAATCCTGATGGATGTTTGGGTTCTTGCAAATAAAAAGACAGTTGTAGAATGTCCTGTTCAATTTATGGAGTCCAATCATTGGCCAAAAAAGATAGCAGTGTTTTTAGTGAACAAATTTACTGGAAGTCAAAGGCGGGTTAACACTCACATAAACTAATGTAGCCTATGTTGCAGTGACCCGGTGGTTGTTTTCGTAATGAACGGTGATGTAAAGCTGTTTGTTCTTTGCCGTCTTATGTGAGGAGGAAAGATGCATGCCTCGTTCTAAGGGAATCATTGATTTTCTAGAGTTCTTTTTGTGTATAATGCTGATACTGAGCTTTAGAACTGTTTGGATGTATACAGAGAGTCAAACGATTTCTCGTTTATTGACAATAATGGTTTTCGTGTCGATATTGTTGTTAATGATGAGCTACATAGTTTTTCTCAGAGCAACAATAACTGTTAATGATTTGAGCATCTTGATGTTAATTTTCTCTAGTGTTTTAGTGAGTATGATAATTAGTGGCATCGGTGGAAATGGGTTTTTACTTGTTAGGCATGTTGCGTATATTTTTTTACTGATCACGCTTTTTCTTTCTTATAGGCTTGAGAGACTAAATTCAATTATTAGTCAATTCGTTTTTATATGTTGCATTCTGGGAGTTTTCTCACTACTCTTTTGGATACTAGCAATTCTAGGTGTTCCTACGAATAGTGTTTTAATGATTAATTGGAGCTCCCGGTATTATGCTCCAGTAAGGGGGTTTCTTGGGATATTTTATTTTTCTCAGGATTTTACTTCTTTCTTAGGCTTATATCTTCCACGAAATACTGCAATCTTCACAGAAGCCCCCATGAGCTCATTTGTTTTTTGCCTAGCACTTCTTTTTGAAACCTTTATTGTTCCTAAGGTTAAGAGAAGACGCCTTGAAGCAAAGCAGTTTCTGCTGATAGCAACAATTATTTCTACAACATCGACAACGGGGATAATGATCGTTGTTCTTACAGTCGCAGCCATCTTCTTCAAAGACGTTAAAATTAACCCATTAGTTCTCATAACCGGACTTATTATTGCTACTGCAGCAATTTTTATACTTTGGCAACTTTTTTTAGTAAAAACATCAGAGAACTCTGGATCCGTCAATGTTCGGTTTGACGACATTCAAGCTGGAACGCATGCATGGCTTCTTCATCCTTTTTTTGGTAACGGTTTGGAGAAAACACGGGTTTACGTTCCGTTTATTTTGGGTTATCGAGTTCTTGAGAACGGCAACGCGGGCTTTTCGTCAGGAATATTACAAATTCTGATGACCGGAGGACTTTTTTATTTTACAACCATCGTTTTGTTGCCTTGTTTAAGAATGTTCCGCGCGAACCGAAACTATTTTTTTCTTGCAGTTCTATTCTTGATCATGTTACTAAACACAGTTATTTATGATACTTACATTATGTTTTTCTTATCAGCGTTATTTTATGCATTGACATTAAGGTCGAACGCAGATGTGAGCAGTGAACAACCTGCCTAAGTCTCAACAACTGTTCGATTACCTTTGCATGACAATTTTGGGGATTGAAACGTAGGAAGTATGCGCTCCCACTTTTCTTCTAACCTAGAATGAGCCGATAATCCTTTCCGTCTTTTATATGGTGCTCAGCTGATCAATCAAAATCGTGGTGGTTCAGAAGTCGTCTGGTTGAAATGGTTCGTGATACTTCAGCATTCCAGTAGGGGTTTGATAACTATTATGCAAAACTACCGTTCGACTCGTTTAAGTTAGCCAAGTTTTGCCAACAAGTGACACCGATATCTGAGCTGCTTCGCAAAATCGTCATCGAAAGTATTCGTGAGAAGTTAATTACTCTTGGCGTTGATGTCAGAGAGCTTAGTATTGAAGTAATCTGCATCTTAGGAATATTATCCTAAAGATCCGCACCGGTTAAATCAAAGCCGTCCTTAACCCGGAAGAGAGGATTGCTGACCTGTACCAACCTTTAGTGGTCAAGTGACTGTGAACTTATAAGCGGTTGGCAAAAAAGAATGGAGCAATCACTTCCACCGGTTTCTACAACAGTGCGGACATCGGCGCAATATAATCCAGCATCAATTACATGACCTACGGCTCTGTCGAAGAATTGCTAGCGTCAGGCGATAAATTAAGCGACTGGTTGGCACAGTAATTTGAAAATATTCAAAAAGTTTACGCCTAGAAACGATGCATGTTTGAGCATTAGATCCATCAAAAGAAAATCGGATTGTCAGTCTCACCAGCCTTTTACTTCCCCGATCAAACGGTGCAAAGCAAAGAATCCAGCCGAACTTAGTTTCAAAAGAGATTTGGCCCAGACTGGTGGTGTTTTCGAGCTTGAACGTTTTGACTTCACCTATTTCCATGAGGGCACGGATTTAGAAGGCACTGTTGATCACTGTTGGGTATCTATGGCCGATGTTCAGAACAATTGCTGGTGAGCGGTTTCTATCGAACGTGCGCTAACTGCATGCGAAAAGCTGAAATATTTTCTCGCGGATTTTTATGGCTTGTTTTCAATCCCAGTATAGAAAAGTATTACAGGAACTAATCGAATTTTCAGTCTATGGTTCGAATTCTTGTTCTATTTTATAATGGACAGTATTAAACTCAAAACAGGAAAATATTTCGCTCAAATTATGATTGATCTGACAGAAAGGAAAAATATGAAAATTGATATCGTTATACCGTGGGTAGATGGAGCAGACCCCGATCTTCTAGCTAAAAGAAGGATGTACCAAGCCAACGAAAAAGGAGGCGATTCAATAACCGCAAAACTGAATACTCAATATCGTTACCGAGATAGCGGACTTTTGAGATATGTTTTTCGTTCTATCGATCAATTTGCTCCATGGGTCAATAAAGTATTCTTGATAACAGATAATCAGTGGCCAGAGTGGTTGGATTATTCGAATAATCGACTAGTTAAAGTTTGACATGAAGATTATATCCCTTCGAAATGGCTTCCAACTTTTAGCTCAAATCCGATATTGCTTAATCTTCATAGAATTCCAGATTTAAGCGACCAATTTATCTTGTTTAATGATGATACTTTGATAAATAAACCGGTGAAACCGAAGGATTTTTTTGCAGACAAGAACTCGGTGATGGATTCAGCAGTTTATTCAGTAATATTATCGAATGAACCCTTTAGTCATTTGTTAGTGAATGACACAATGGTAATCAACAAGCATTTCACAAAATCATCGTTGATAAAGAAAGCACCATTTAAGGTATTCAATTTAAAATATGGCAAGGATTTGATTCGAACAATTCTAAGTCTTCCGTGGAATGCTATTCCAGGCTTTTACAATACGCATATGCCACAAGCTTACTTTAAGAGAACTTTCGAAAAAGTTTGGTCGCTTGAGGGAAATGCATTGAGTACGACCAGTGCCCATAAATTTCGGGAGCCAACAGACTTAACAGATTGGGTTTTTCGATATTGGCAGATTCAGAGCAATGAGTTTGAACCTAGATCAATCAATTTCGGGCAGTACTATGAACAGGTCATGCATCAGAAAATCACAAAAGATATTGATAAATCTATTCACTCGCTATTATGTATTAATGACACTCAAGCTTCTGAGCATGAGAGCGAAGTGGCTGACAGTATTATTGCCAGCCTTGATCGAAAATTTCCTGATAAATGTAAGTTTGAGATTTGATCTTATTTTTTAACATTACGCAAAGGTCTTTTAAGCATACATTGAATTGATATACAATATCAAGCCAAGTAACTCTTGCTGCTGCTGTAAAGTTCTCGGAAAAGTAATCGCTTGTTTGGCAAGTTGACACTTACGCATGACAAGGAGTTCAAAAAAGTGGAAAAATTGAAAGTATTAGTCATGGTTCCTTATTTGAATGGAACCGGAGGGACAGAAACCGTTATTAAGAATCTGAACAGCGCATATATGCAGAGTGATCAAAAATCTAGGTACGAACTGAAGTTGATTTCTTTTGGTGGTTCAAAAAAAATAAAATGGCTTGAGGATTGGGACAAGACTGTTTATTCTTTTTCAAATTCTCGTTTTTTACAAATGATTATGTATGTTATTGCTATGCCAATGCTGTGTTTGAAAACAATCCTTACCGAAAAACCAGACGCTGTTGTCTGTACCAACCCAGTCATCTGGGAAGTTGTTTATTTTCTTCGTACTTTAACAAAGAAAAATTTTAAAATTTACGCATGGTATCATTATTCGATCAAGCAGAAACGCGTCAGTTCTTCAGCTTTAAAACGATGTGATCATTTTTTTGCAATCAGCACAGGAATAGCCAAACAATTGACTGAGATGGGTGTTGGCGAATACAGAATAACTGTACTAACAAATCCGGTTATTTTGGACAAAAGTGTTAAACTAATTCCGCGTAGTAACAAAAGCGGTTGTGGTGACGTGACGACTCACTTTTTGTACGTTGGTAGAATCGATTTTGACGCACAAAAAAATGTACAAGAATTATTTAAAGCTTTAGTTTTTGTTCAAGGTGAATGGAAGTTGGATCTGTTTGGCACATATTCAAATCGAGATAAAGAAGCTTTAGTGGCAATTGCTAAGAGGCATGGTTTTACCGAAAGAATAGTATTTAGAGGCTTTAACTCAGATGTTTGGAATAATATTCGTACTGCTGACGCCTTGGTTCTAACCTCTAATTATGAAGGTTTTCCAATGATTCTTTGCGAAGCGATTTCCCATGGTATCTTTGCAGTTTCTTCAGATTGTGAAACCGGACCAGCTGACATTATTCAGGAAGATAATGGAAGATTATATACCCCGGGAAATACTTTGCAGCTAGCAGAAATATTGACAAGTATCTGTCACAATCGCTTACCGATACCCAGTGGTCAAACCATTTCAAATACAATGAATAAGTTTGGTCAAGAAAATTTTATTCATGTTTTTGAAGATTGTATCATTAATGCACGCTGAATAATTTCTAAAGCTTTGCACGGATGTTTGTATTGCGATTGGCAACACTTAAATCTAAATGCAAAAGAGTTGAAGAGAAAAGGCATAGCGGAGCGACAGTGGCGGGTTAAATAAGCAACGTGTGGACAATCTCGGGGACACTTTCACACTTGGATGTTTTACTTCATTAGCGGAGATTGATAATCAATTAGAATATATTCACCACTAAGAGCAGTTATGCACAAATTTAGCGCAGTTAAAGTTTGCCATAATGATTATAGAATTGCTATCAGTGTGGCTGTGTCGATACTGATAACAATGGTTTCAGCGACTCGGATGATACCTAAGTCAATGCCCAATTTTGATAAAAGCGAACTCCCTTTCGTTCTTGCCGAAGCGGTTCTGTGCTTCCTGACTCTTCGTGCCGCTTTTTTGGATTATCATGTTTGAGCTTTAGTTGCGTCATTCTTTGATCATTTTCACTGATGTAGCATAGATTACGGTGAACATGTTGTAGCACCCCGTCCATGTTCTTCTGGGTTTCTTTGTCCAACCTAGCGACTTCCATGGAAGAGCGGTCTAAAACTTATGTATTTCACTTTTGTCGGTTCGCGGCCCCATGACTTTGACGGCAAGCTATAAACAAGAGTGCGTTTGATTATGTAGTTGTGTATCTTGTCGATACCTGATCTTAACTGGAATCGCGGTCGCATTGATAATCTGAAATTTCGTTTTGGTAAGGACTTAAGAGCCCATTTATGTTTGTAGTCCTTCATGAAATTGCAAACCTGTTCGGGGATTGACGCAACTCGCCGTCGAAAGTTGCTCAATGATGACAAAGAGAGCGATGTATTACATGATATATTCCGACAATCGCGTAAAGGTTTGAGTAGCTAACATCTCACGAATAGAACCTATCAGTTTGCTCTCAGAAATTCTTTTGGGGGGAGTTGTTTGATCAATCGAACGCCATACAGTCATCGAAAGAGTTTTATCTTTGGTGTGAATGCCAATTTACGCACCTACATCTAGTCTGGATTCCAAGTCACTCATAACGAAGTCGGATTGAAGGCGTCGCGGCTTTCGTAAATATTAGTTTGGTATGCCGGTATAATTGTCTGTTCTGCGTCACGTGATTCACACCAGCCGCCAAGGTTAGGTTGATGAACTTGACAAAGATTTTCCCGCTCTTTTTTCTCTGATGCAGCTAACAGGAGCCAGCCATTTAACCGATCTTTGATGTTAATGAACTCTTTCTCAATGAGGTCTTTGAATTATCCAGTATGCATTGGCTTGCGCGACTGTCCCTTTCTCGTTGGTGAGTGCTCAGTCCCACCGAATTGTTTGCCTTGTTTCTAGGCTCACCCTCGGTGTTACTCGACGATTGTGTTTTGGAATTATCTTCTCATCAAACAACTTGGCGTAATCCTGAATGGTATCGCTGCGCTTGTTCTTGAGGATACTCTCACTTATGACAGTCGTTCCGTACACACCAATATTATCGTCATTGCTTTGAAACTGGAGCAGCTCTTCCATGTAACCTATCAAATTGGCTTGGACAAGTTTACTATTAGTTCGAATACCGATCAGAAATTTCATGCAGTGACCCAGTAGCGTATCAACGTTGGCTTTCGTATAAAATTCACGATCCATGAAAAGCTTGATCGTATCAGTTTCTAAGTTCTCAAAATCATCTAACGGCTTTATCGCAATCCTACAGCAGTAATACTGTCAAACAGTTTACAATGATGGAAGGGCAACCCAAACTGTTCATCATAGACAAGCAGAAGATTCAGTGAGGTTAACGGTTCACGTTCTGTGTGGTAACTCCAGATCGAACCTGTTTGAATCCTCGGAAATAACTGGATACTGAGGTGTGGTCGTAGGCCGAATATTCGTCAGTAGTTCGACGTTTGCTTTGTCGGGGAAAGAAGAAAATGATTTGGCTCTCAATAATCTGGCCAAACAACTCGCCGCTTTGCGGCGAAAACTTGGTATGCGGGATGAAAGTACAGGGAAGCCAATGATTAAATCGACATAAAGTGCTTCCGAGTTTCAACACAAGTGGGGCATGAATATGCGATCCAAGCCCGCGTTATTTTAAAACGTGGCAAATAATTCATGAGGACTATTCCTCTTGGGCAAGCGCTCACTTCTCACTAGGGTGTTGGTTTCCGCCAGCTATGATGATTGAGGTAATACTAAGTGAAATCAGATATAAGTCATTTTCTGGATCAGATTCGGCTCAGCACGAGCCTTATATTTTCGAGTATAAGCACGAATTATTGGTAGGAAACCTGTGGGGTAGATTATGACAAAAAAGATTCGTTTTGAAGGAATCGATTTCTTAAAATTTTTTGCGATTTTCGGGGTAGTTTGTTTACATGTTGCGGGATCGTATTTTAATGTGGCCGCGCAGAGCCCAACCGTGAGATTACTTTTTCAACCAATCCGATTTTATTATTATATAGGCACGCTTTCGATTCCTCTTTTCTTTTGTGTCAATGGTTTCTTGATCCTTGGCAAAGAGAAAGTCACCTATCCGTATATATTAAGAAAAGTCAGTCTATTATTGGCACCGGTAATATTGTGGGCGATTTTTGAGTTTATAGTTAAACTCGTTACCGAAAGAGAATTTGTTAATCCAGTGCAAATTGGTGCTGGTTTTTGGTTCAGAAGGGTCTTTTTTCTCAGTTTTGGTTTATTGGAGCCTTAATAATTGTCCAATTGACGGCTCCGATTTTAAATCGGCTGTTACGCGATCATTGGACTGCTTTTCGGGTTCTACTCTTAGTTTTTGGTGTTGTTTGTTTAGTGGTCATGTTTTCTAGTTACTACATGAGATATCCCGTGGTAAAGTCAGTTATCCAAACGTTTAGATTGTGGACTTGGTTTTTCTATTTCATGATGGGAGCATGGTTGCGCAGAACTCAACATGGCAGTGACTTGTCAAAAAACACCCGATTTTGTCTATTTGTATTTATAGTACTTGTTGTTCAGATGGGAGCACTTGTAAGCTCGGTATTGTTAAGAAACGGTTATGCGGAATATGACTACGACTCATTGTTTGTCATGTTGGCAGTTCTTCTTCTGATGTTACAGTACAGTCGGGTGATTACTCTGGGACGGAGTGACTGGGTAAGTTGTTTAGTCCATCATTTTGCAGCAAACACGATGGGGATTTTCATTATTCATGTTGTGGTTCTTAAGATTGTATTACGAGTGTTGCCGAATTTTGAGCCGAATTTCGTACCAATAATCATTTTGATTGTTTTTATAGTATCAGATCTTATCACATCTGGCTTACAAAAAGTGCCCTTTGTATCGAGAATGGTTTCTATCGACTGAGTGTTGCCGCTCGTATAACAGTAATGAATGTCATACTTTTTCGTTAAAAATAGGGCCAGCCTTTGAAAAAGTCTTTGATGTTACTGGTTGAAAACTGAACTTTGAGATTATCTTTAATGTTTGATAGAGGTTGGCATAAAGAGTATTTGAATCAAGAGCAAAGGCGCCTTACTGTGTTTTAAACGCATATTACCTCAATTTGATTGAATCTCGTCACTTAGCTTTGTTAGATAACGATATTCTGCTTAATGCCGAGTTTGTAACAATTTTAGGTTGAACACACATTAGGAATGTTATAAGATTGCTTGAAGCAGGTAATTTGGGGAAACTATTACCTTAGGACTTTAGAATATTGGAGGGGTAAGATTTGGAGACGGCATCTAACCATAGACAGGCTCAAGCTGAGCAGGTTGATCTTGGTGCGTTGACACCGACGTACTTAATTACGAAGCGCTGTTTTGACTTTACAGCTAGTTTGATTGGATTAATGCTTCTTAGTGGGATTTTTTTAGTTCTTGCTGTGCTGATCAAGATAGATGATCCGCATGGGAAAGTATTTTATTCACAGACGCGCTTAGGTAAAAATGGCAAAAATTTTCAAATGTGGAAGTTTAGATCCATGGTTGCTGGCGCGGATAAAATGGTTGACAAGCTACTTAAGAAAAATGATGTTGAGGGCGCTATGTTTAAAATCAAAGATGATCCTCGAATTACACGCGTGGGGCGTGTTATTCGCAAATATAGTCTTGATGAATTGCCTCAACTATACAACGTGTTACGTGGTGATATGAGTCTTGTTGGACCGAGGCCTCCTTTACCACGAGAAGTTGTAAAATACACTGACTACGATCGTCAACGTTTGATAGTTGTACCAGGTGTCACGGGCTTGTGGCAGATTTCCGGTCGTAATGATCTAGGCTTTGCAGAAATGGTTGCGTTGGACATTCATTATATTAACAATGCATGTATTTCCGAGGACCTCAAGATTTTACTTAAAACGGTTGTTGTTGTAATTCACCCAACAGGAGCCTACTAGTAACCTCTTTTGATAAAGTTTTTAATGTCATATTTACTTAATTGAAAAAAATACTTGAATCTTTTAGTGCGCACCTAGGTATGTGTTTTGGCGGCCCTAAATTTTTCGAGAAAGCAAACCATGAAAAAAAAGGCTCTACGTCAACTAGTGTTGAAGAATAAATTTATCATTTGAGGCGGTTCTCCATTTGTGGAGCCGTCTTTGTCATGTTATGCCGTGATTTGGTAGATTCGTTTGAAGAAGTTC
>ENA-OWZV01000204-OWZV01000204.1-human-gut-metagenome-genome-assembly--contig:-NODE-204-length-17061-cov-19.962660_pt1 | contig 17061 bp, 17 predicted proteins | sample MGYA00249264_ERZ652123 | MGnify/ENA primary metagenome ERZ652123 (study PRJEB26925, sample SAMN05827256) | human gut metagenome | biome: ENVO:2100002; feature: ENVO:00000062; material: ENVO:00002003... | reverse complement strand
GGAGAACCGCCTCAAATGATAAATTTATTCTTCAACACCAGTTGGCGTAGAGCCAAAAAAGAGACTTCACGGTGAACCAATGGTGAACCTAAATTGTAGTCTTGCCTGCTTAAAAGAGCAGGTTCACCATCTAACGCGCTAAGCCTTGGCACACAAGAGGTTCAGCGATCGGTAAATCCTGATTGCTTTTTCGAGGTTCACCGTCGAAGCCTGTATCCTTTTAGGCACAAGGGGTACAGCAATTGGAAAGTCCTGATCACTTTGGGTCTATCTTGACAATCTTGTGGGAGGCTTTGCCAAGATAGTCTTGACCAATCGATGCGCGAAGTTTTGTATCAGCTTCTGCCTGCATTTGTTCGAAGACATGTCCATAAGTACGGTGTAATTCTTTCAAACTGTTGTGACCAAGACGCTTCGCAATGTACCAGTCGGAGTATCCCGCGTAAATGAGCCGTGTAGCGTGCGTGTGACGCATACCATGCATGCCGATGCGTTTGATACCCAGTTGGTAGTGCAGCTCGTCTAAGCGTCGGTTCACGGAATCGTTTTGCGGCACTTTAAATGTGAAACTCAAAAACATCATGTCTTCTTCGTGATAGGTTGTTGTTTTCCATTCCCAGTCGTGGCGTCTTTGGTGTTCTGTATTCTTCAAGTACAACTGTTGGACCCGTTTCATCTCTTTCAATTGGGGCAGGTATTGATCGGGGATTGAGACAATGCGATCAGACTTTCCGTGATTCTTGGTTAGCATGAACTTGTGTAGTCGAGGATTCCACTGTTTATTGATGTTGATCGTTGCAGTTTTGAAATTGATGTCGTCCCACGTCATACCAGCAACTTCACCGTATCGTGAACCTGTCATCAGGGCAAACAGCATCATTTCTTCTGTCATTTGATTGAAAGTGGCATTGTCTCGCAAATAGTTGAGCAACGTAATGTATTCGTCATACTCTAGGAACTTGTAATCGGCAGCCTGTGGTTTACTACCTGAATAGATCAATCCTTTAGAAATATCGCGGGAAATAATGCCCTCATCAAGAGCAGCACCAATAATGACATGCAATTGCCGATAGAGCTTTTCGCCTGTGGTGATTGCGTGGCTTTTACCAAAGTCGTTAAGCCATTTCTGAAGTTCATCTCGAGTGATGGAAGTCAGCAGACGATCGTTAAACTGGTCTTTAATTTTTTTGACAGTGTTTTGGTACAAGGCATAAGTTCGGGGGGATCCTTTCGACCTGTACAAATCAATGTAGTTTTTGGCAAAGTTTGAAAACGAAACTCGTGACGCTGCCTGCGCTGGATGTTGCAATTTATATCGCTCGTCAGTTTCCCATGTTTCCGCTTCGCTCTTCGTAGTAAAGGTTTGTTGGCGGCGGACTTCTCTGCCCTCGATGGTAAGCTTAAAGCGAGATTGCCACTTGCCTTTTCCTAGTTTCTTGACTGTTATGATGCAAGCCTCCTTGTTTTTGATATAATTGTGTATACGAAGAGCGCACTCAATGGATTACCGCTCCGAGCGTTTGTTTGTGCGTCTACTCTGACCGGTCAAAATTTGTGGGGTAGGCGATTTTTTCAATAGTATTGAGTAGAGATATGGTCTCCTTCAACAAGTAAAATGTGTGCTAACATTGGCTCAGATAGAATGTAAGTTTGCTGGTATTTGTTGGAGCCACTATCATACTTGAGATTCTGTGGAAGCAACCCCAATTTTTCAAAGCTTCTGATAGTCTCGTCAACAAGCTGACGGAGTAATGCTAGATGAATATTTTTTATATCTTTCGGCATATTATTTCGAAAAATATTGGCAGAGTACATTCCGCGTAGCAGGTCATCGTATTCTTTGACAAGTGTGCGATCCACATGTGCTCCACCGTCTTGATTAGCAACGTATCTGACGATATCTTTGCGAGTTATGATATGATCTTCGAATACAAGTAACCTTCCGTTCCACCATTTCTCAAACGGTATAGAGTGCAAAATGTTTGCCGAAGGATTATAGCAAAGCGGTAAATATTCGGCCTGTGGCAATTCCGTCGGCTTTTCCTTGCCCCATCCAGCTATTACTGGACCACCGTAAAGCACCACTCCTTCTCCCAGAGCCACAGAAGACATAAACTTCGTTTTTTCTGGATCAATTTTCAGTTGTTCAATCAGTGGTTCCCCCATGTTCTGCTTTAGAAAAAGTGTCCTTAGAGGGGCAGTGGCCATTTTTATGAGAGAATGATCTTGAGTGTCATATCCATCCGCTGCAAAGCTTAAATAAGACAATTGCTCATCAAACCTTTGCTTAATTTCTCCTCGTGGCCGTTTAACTCGTCTTTGCTTTTTTTTCATGAAATTAGTTAACCTTTCGTGGCGAAAGAAAAGAGTAATATTAAAATTATCAGTAATTCTAAAGATGTGTGGGAACTTTCTGAAGCCATTTTTTCTATTCAGAGTTTTCAGATACACCGAATATTGGAGCCGATGAGCTAGCAACTTTACTCTATAGCAAGGCTTTTGTCGATATTTCGGACGGTGAATATATTCACTGGTTACAACTGACCTCAGATGCACTTGAATCAGTGAAAAAAGGATTTAGAAAAAATGAATGGGAAAAGACTAGCTGCTTGATTAATCAAACGTTTAAGAGCCGGTTTTTATTGTTACCCTTGTGACGTCTACTCAAATCATTTTGGCCGGTGGGGTAGGCGCTTTTTATCATTTATTAAGCTCATAGCCAACAGATTGATCTTCATCAACGTGATTCGTCAAAAATGTTGTTGCCTTTGTGATATGCGAAGCAAATGCATCTTCATCATGAGGTAGATACGCATTGTAATTAACCGAATATTTTAGGCCATCCGTGAGAATCGAAACTTCATCTTTGAAGCGTTTTTGCTTATGGTACATTGTGCTTAATTTAGTGGAAACAAGACTGCCCGTCCTTGTAACTATCATCAGTCATTCTTTTTCTGCTTTTCTCCACTCGCCTAGTTTGTAATAAAGATTGTCAAGGATTACGCCAAGTTCTTTAAGCTGAAGAGCAACCCCAAGCGCGGTCGCCAAGTCACGCCGAAGGATGAGGCTATTAAGCAAGCCAAGCAGTTCTGTGGGTACTGGGTGCTGCTCACAAACGAGAAGATGACAGCTTCGCATGCCCTGCATATTTACCGATCCGAAGACATCATTGAGAAGGGTTTTGGGAACATCAAAGATCCGTTGAACGGCCGGTGTCTATTAGTTTCAGGTGTCTATTAGTTTCATCAGAGAAAAGCCTGAACGGGAAAATCTTTGTCCAGTTCGTCGGCCTCATTTTGGTAGCTGGCGTGAATCAGGTGATGCACATCAAACAATTATACCGGCAGTACTCTCTACGGCAATTACTGGATTGGTTGGACGATTACTGCCCCTGGCCGAGAGCAGAAGTGCGAGAAGTACAAGGCTGATCAAGCCGCCATTTACGATGGCTTTGATGGCATCAATCTGTTCTTGTTATGAGTGACCCGGAACCTCGGTTACCGTTTGTGCGGTTGATTGTTAATGCCGGGATGGGGGGGTCGGGGTCAAGCGCTTTGTTATTTGTTTTCGTACCAGTTACGTAATGCTTTTATTCGTTCATGCGTGTTCGGAGGAAATCCAAGTGTATCGTTATATACCAGTTTGTTAACATAAGTGATAGCCATATCTTTACTGGGATCAATTAAGTTTTGAAGATCAGCTAGCGCACTAAGAAGGCTTGGATGCCCAATTGTGTGACTGGCCAAAATAAGTAAAAGCGAGAAAATATCGTTTTTTCCAAAGCCCAAAGCATAATCGTTAACTGAGATGATTGTTGGGTTGTTTATCAAGCGTACGATAGAGCGGGGTAACTCAGTTCGACTTGTTGGGTATGACAATCGAGTTTTTAATATACTTGTACCGTGTGCAATCGTATTTCGATAATCCTGTGCAATTTTGAGAGAAAGGCGGAGCAGGTTCAAACGTTCCTGTTCAGACACGTTTGTACTTGGATTTAAATCGTTGAGCACTTGACGTTTGATACCTTTGTTGCTTATCGCATACCAACGTGATGCGATGCCGAAACTGATGTCATTGACCAAAATCCAGGGTGGCACATGGTTGTGCTCACGACGGTACATATCAAGAGATGCAGAAACCTTATAGTGTGATGGCTCTTCGTAAGTTTCTCTATTTTTGTTCTGTTTTACATGCATTCCCGTTGCATACTCTCTCAATTTTCTTAATGTTGGTGCCGGATCCATATTGATACGTGGATAACGAATAGAATCAAGATATCCAGGAACACCATTATGGGACACATGATATACGCCAAAATTTTCCGCAATGTGATAACTTAAAGAGGTTTCAAAAGTATTTTCAAAATGAATGACTAGCGGAAGTAAGATTCCCGAAAGGATTTCGTCAATTCGCTTGATATGAACGAGCAAGTTGAACGGAATTGGCGGATCAAATTTTTCAGCTTTGGTATGAGGTAGCCGGTCTTGATACGCGTTAACAAGGTTATAATATCCATATTGTTTAAGGTCTGAAATGACCTCTTCCTCTGATTCTGATACTAGTTTAATATCATGATCAGCAAGTCTAGCCACTTGTTCTAAATAAGTTTTAAATGGTTTATCTGGACGCAAAAATAATCACCCCACGAAAAAAGACGCGACCTCGCGGTCACGCCTTTTCATGAGTACCTTTTGCCAGTTGGGCTAGGTACTATTGCGTAACCACATTATATGACGATGCTAGTGAGCCGTCAAGAATTTCATTCTACATGGATAACCCTAACTTCGTCACCCTTATGGATTGCTAAATCTGCGGGAGCCTTCACTTTCAATGGTTCAATCTCCTCTGAAGAGATCTTGAGTTTAGCAGGTTCCTCAACTTCGTGGGAAGTTCCATAGATAGTTGAAATTGATTTTGACATTTGTTCCAGTAGATTTGAGTAAGGACTATTACCGGCATGTCTTTTTCGAATTTTGGAAATAACCGAAAAATGCCGATTTACGTGAGTCACCTCTAGATCATCTTTGACAAATGTATACAATCCAAGAGATTTACCGTCCGTGTCAAATATTTCGTCCCCAAATATAACTACTTCAGCAGAATCCCCCTTTTTAATTCTGTCAACGTATCCAAGATTAATGATAAGATCTGATGGACTGATGATTCTGATAACCTGACCATCGATTTCTTCTGTCAAACTAATTCCTCCTAAAGCCAAGGCCTTCTTAGTGTCCTTCTACTCCAATAAGATATAAAAATCCGTTTATGGATCAAGATTGTGATTAGAACACACAGCCCTGTCGTAGCACGATGATTCACTTTTCATTAATGATCGAACAAAGTTGCTAGATTATCGATATTAAGGGCTAAATGATAATTCCATGCGTTAATCTTAAACCTTGCGAGAAAGTGGCTACTACTACATGATGTGGATGTACCTGGGTAAATGTCTGATAAAATTCGTTCAGCACGGACTAAATCAGTTGAATAAACTCGGGACTCGGATCGTTGCGCCGGGGACACACAAATACTTTTAAACGATTCTCCATCTGTTAGTGAGGCAGGTGTGTTAAAAAGCCGCTCGAAAGCGACTGACAAACTGTTTACCTTTTTTCAACCATTATTGACTTGGATGTTGGAGGTAAGCGGTCATCGATACTAATAGTGACGTGATGACCACCAGATATCTTTGCACCGCGTGGTCCAACCTCATGATGATTATCAGTCCTCAGCTCAATCGGTTCTGCCATAAGCGATCTCTTTTCCGAAGATTTAGTGAAAAGGGAAAATCTCTAGAGCAAATCTCACGTACCGTTTACCAGAAGCAATCATACCAAAAAAGTAAGTACGTGACAATAAAAAACGCTATATGTTGTGGGGGAACAAATGAGCGCAACACAACATGCCAAAAGTTACTAACTAAAAAACTGAGATTTTTAAGAACGAAATGGACGTACTAGCAGGGGTTCTAACAAAAATTGTAGATTTTCTGAAAATAGATTGATTCATACCTTGAAGTATGGTTGATTTAAACAATCAAATATGAGAATTATAGATATGCTTGAAGTAGGCTTCAATTAGTAGCAGACGAACGGTTAGTATAGTACGCGCGGCGACAGATTTCCTGTTCGAACGGCCTTCTTTTGTGATTGCTAAACAACTAATTCAATACTGCCACTCCTAACGTCAAATAGGTTGCAAATAAAATCCAAACAAAGTATGGCACAAACAGGTAGGCTGCCAGTTTGTTCACATTGCGAAAGGCAAGTATGCAGGCAAGGACAACCAAATCAAGCACTATAATGATGATCAGTCCGAGCCAATAGCTATTACCGCCGAAAAACACGATGCTCCAAATGAAGTTGAGAAGCAGTTGACTGCCAAAAAGACTGAGATTGATGGTTTTTGGGGTACGCGATGTCGTGTCTTTGATGACTAAGTAACCAGCAACGCCAATTAATAAGTAGAGGATGATCCATACTGGTCCAAAGACAGCGGCTGGTGGTGAAAGTGGCGGCAGCTTTAAGGATGTATAGATGCCCTTGATATTACCTGCGAGTAGACCGGAAAGGGACCCAATAAGTTCAACGACGACGATGCTCAAAATGAGATGAAACCAGTTGATATTTCTTTTTGTTTGCATAAGCAATTACCTCCTTTTTTGAGTTTAGCATGCTCATTATTAATTGTGTTAATATCACGCATTTGATAAGGTGCGTCAATCATTGATTGTCAAAGGCTGTTACTGATCCAGAAACTGCCTTGACATAAGTTCTATGATAAAGGTAGAGCCTGCTTGAAGGCTTTGGCAGGCCAGAAGTTTGATTAAGCGAGGCGATCATCATGATGCAATATCGATTACAATTAGACACTAAAAACCAGTTGTTTGTAGCAATTGACGCACATGATCAGAACCATTTTGGAACTGGTCGGACGGTTGAAGAGGCTATTAAGAACTTGAAGGATTCAACAGACAACAAAGCTGCATAAAATCAGGTCGTGGACTTTCGCACTTGCGAGAACCCACGACCTGATTTTTTAGTGGCGCTTATTTTCCTAAAAGGTTCGTGGTAAGGCATCTTCTAGTGCATTCCCAATTCAATTCGTCAGACAACGCCGTAGCTTTTCGATAAATGGATTTAAGCCTGCGTTTCCAAGTAGTTCGATTCGGATTACTGATATCGCACCAATCGCCGCCGAGTTCGGATCCAAACAACGATAAGCACAGCGACTAGCGCAAACACACCGACTGCGGCAATGATGAACAAACTGCGATAGCTGAGCCAGTCGATGACTAGACCGCCGAATAATGGCCCGAGTGCGCGACCAACGGAACCCCAAGAATTGACGAAACCTTGGTAGCGGCCTTTGATTTCACGCGGAGTCAGATCGTTAACGAGTGCAGGAATAGCAGGGGATGCGGTCGCTTCGCCAGTTGTCAAAGCAATCATTGCGATCATGAAAAGCGCATATGTGTGCGCGGTGATCAGAATGAGAAATGAGATGGCAACCATCACGAGACCAAAAAGAATTTGATAGATAATCTGAATGCCGTTGACGTATTCGTTGAACCAGTTTAAAAAGAGTTGAATAACGACGATTAAAGCGGCATTCAAGGTCCACAGGAAACTGTAATTGCGTAACGGAATGCCTAGTCCAGTCATGTAGACGGACAAATTGGATGACCATTGTTGATACATGAGCCAAAAGATGAGCAAAGCAAAAAAGAAAGTGGTCAACATCAGCTTGTTTGCACCAGGCAAACTCGGCTTTGGTGTTTCGGTCGTCGTTTCTTTTCGTGTCGGTTGCGCTGTTTTTGCCGCCGGTCGGAATTTGATTAGCACGATCCCAAAGAAAATGCCATATAACACAACGGCAATCAAAAAAAGTAGGGTAATGCTGATATCATAAACAAACCCAACCAACGCAGTGCCAACCACAACACCGACATTTTGCGCAAAGTAGAGCATCGTGAAGACATAGCGGCCGTCTTTTGATCGGATGCTTGTGCCGAGTGAATTCACCATCGTAATGTTCCACCCGGAGCCAATGCCCAGTAAGGTCAGCCAAATGCTGTAGGCTGGCCAGCCGTGCCACAAGGTCAAACCGATCAAGACCAAGCCGGTGAGTCCCACACCAAACAAAGCAAGGCGGTAAGGGTCGCCTTGGTCGTACAGACGTCCGCCAATGATACTGCCGACAACGCTCCCAAGCGAATTTAGCAGTAAAACGACACCGATGACAGTTAGCGAAATGTCTAGGCGATTATGCAAATAAATGCTGGTTAAAGGCCAGATGAAACTCATGCCAATGCTACTAAGTAAGGCACCTGTCAGTAACCAGCGTAACTGAATTTCGCGCACCAAGGGTAACGCCCCCTTTTTAAAATAATTGCAAGGCACGGAGCCGCTTGCTGCCTGTGTTTAAGACAATAATGCCATGTTACGTCAAGTGTGATCGGGCGGTCAAACCTATTTTTGGGGATGCTTTCATGATTGAAAATAAACGCAGACACATTTTGTGAGTCAGAAAAGGAAAAGAATAGGGACTTGGCAACATGTCCCAAAACCTTAATGCATAGCAGGCAGGCGCATGCGTAAATAAGCGATGAAATGGAAGACGATACCAAGTAGTAGCAAGACGCCAGCGATCCAAACGTTCAGCCAACTGACCAAAATGGAACTACCATAAATTAAGCCACTGATTAACGGATCGATATGTTGTGTAGGACTGGTGATGCCATGATCGGTGAGTTGTGGATGGGTGCTTAGATAATGATAAATCAACCAATAAGAAAGCGAAATTAAGAGAGCGACAATGTCGTAGACAATAAACGCTACCTGCATGTCAGCATGATTCAAGGTTCGTAACGCCATTGCAACCAGTGACATGCTGTAGTTGATTAACGTTGCGGTGAATAACAGGATGAGATTCAAAATATTCAGCGCCGTGGTGGTTCTCTTAACATGAGTAAAGTAGTCGTGGTGGAAAAGCCACAAGGTACCGACGTAAAAATAAGAGGTGAGGTAAGTGATTAATAATGGCATTTGTCCGGTTACTTGGTGCAACAGCGTCCCTGGTCGGCCAGCAACGGGATGAAATTCAAGCACCAAAATAGTGATTAAAATGGCAAACACGCCATCGCTAAACGCTTCGATACGAGATTTTGACATAACGATCATTGCCTCCTTTTGATTGCCATTTGGGTGAGGTATGCCGGATCGGTTGTAAGAAGTTGTCAGCAAAAAAGCGGCCGCAAGATTCGGACCGCTTGATGTCATTCACTTATAACTTAAAGATTTTTATCCATATTAAACGTTAACTTCGACAGTTTTAAACTTTCCATGACATAGTTGTTAATCAAAGCTTTAGTAGCTTGCTTGGTGTGATCAACTAACTTGTAATTGGCTTCAGTTAAATACTGCGTCAACTCTTTATCTCCAAGATCCTTGGCACCGTCGTCGGTGGCTTGGATCATTTCACGATAGTCACGATTCAGGGCAGTTAAATAATCGCGATCTGCTTGAATAAACTGGGTGTAATGCGCTTCGACTAACACATCCAAGAGGCGATGCAGCCAGTAAGCTGAATCGGCATCGATATCGAATGTTTTCGGCGTTTTAGAGTAGCTTGGATCGGTATCGTTGGCGTTGCAATAAAACGGTACATACGGGCTGAAAGTCGGCATGCCAATCGCTAGCCACATAATGGCAGCAAGTCCTTCATTGACATCACGGCGTAGCTGCAAAATGTGTGAATTTTGCGTACGGTTCAAGCCGATTGGCCGGTAACGGAAACGATCGGCATCACTACCATGACCATAAGGATCAAATGGTGTCTCGTTGTAATGGCTGCCGAGGATTTGGGCAATGTCTTCACGGTTGATCAGGTGATCGGTATGCATGATGAATGGCAATTCGGCTGATTCGGGATCAACTTCGATTTCTGGATTCAGAATTTTGTGACCATACCACACACGCGGCGTGTTGTAGTGACGATCCTTTTCATTCATCGTGCCGAAAATGTGGCGGAAGTTCCAACCTTCTTTGTCGGTGTTCAGGTGATGCGCATCGACGAATTCTTGAATACCTTCACTCCAGACAAAATTGTCGGTATCATCAAAATCAACTTGCTGGATAGCAACCTGATTAGCAGCAATCGCGTAGGCATCATCAGGAATGCGCTGTGCAACCCAATGATGGCCAGTCACGATTTCCATATACCAGACATTGTCTTTGTCGGAAAACAACACCGAGTTGCCAGCAGGAGAGCCGTATTGCTTGATGAGTTGACCCAGATACTCAACCCCATGACGAGCAGATTCGATGAATGGCAGCACCATGTTGACGATCAAGTCTTCATCAAGCCCATCTTTAACCAACGGATCAAACCCCAACGCCCGTTCATTGCCGTAAGTACTTTCGGTGGCTGACATCGCGACATTGCGTTCGTTGATCCCGCTTTCCTCGTAATCACCGAGTTTATCGTTCTCAACATTTGGGACAGCATTATAGCGATAGCCGTTCTCCGGCAAGTCTGCTTCGAAACCGTTCAAAGGTGATTTAACGTGCAGCGATTTCTCGCCTTTCCAGCCCGCGTGCATATAGAAACGTTGTGGTGTTAGGGGACTGAAGGTGTCGTCGTTACGTGCGATCATCGTTGAACCATCGATGCTGGCCTTCTTACCGACCAGAATCGAGGTGCATGCAGATTCAATTTTCATTCTTGCGCCTCACTTCTTAAGTATTGGTAATAGTTTACGCCAGAATCAGGTATTTTGCACCTTCATAAAAAAAGACGTTGACAAGTGCGCAAAAATTTTTTAAGATATTACTCGTTGTTAAGTTATTGGGTAGTAGCGAAGTGGTAACGCAGTGGACTCTGAATCCATAATCATAGGTTCGATCCCTATCTACCCAAGCGCGATATTAAAAGATGCTGTGAACAGACATACTTGTTTGTTCACAGCATCTTTTTTTCGTCTAAATCATTTTAATCCCGGTTATGAGCGCTGGGTCCAAGCTAAAAAGGCAGCGTAGCCAAAACAAAGACAACCATAAAGCAGAAAAGCGCCGATGATGAAGGACAGCCATGGCCAAGTTAAAAAAGCGCGTGCGATGAAAAGGAAGAAAGCCATCAGCACCGCGCGCAGGCCACGGGTGAAGACGGCTTTGACAGCATTATTCAAATGACACCTCAATGAGCAGGCGCCGGGCCTTGGTCAGGTGGCTCGTGGTTAACCACATATTATTAGTTGAAGCCTGCTCAGCGTCTTCACTCAATTCAGGCAACAGGCTTAATAACCATGCACCTAACTCAGGATTATTGAATGCAAAATGTTCTGGCAAACGGATAACCCGTAACCGATTTGGTGGGAAAAAGAGTGATTGTTCAGGAAACAACACACGGTCGTCTAAAAGAATACTGGCGACATTTTGATAAGGTACCGTGCGAACCTGATAACTTTGCGGATGGGCATGGGCATATGCCAGTATCATGATGGCTGCGTTGATCACAAAAAAGGCCTCCATTCAGAAATGCTTACGGGTTTCATGATACCATGGAAAGGAGAAGTGTGTGCGTTAAGCGAGAATGCGCAGTGGACAGTCACGATGCGACAATGATGATGAGATGGCATAGGTGCACGGACTGAAGGAGTGATAGACATGACGATAAGGCTATATTTGGTTAGACATGGCGAAACGCCTATGAATGCGGCACGACAATTGCAAGGCATCACAGATGCGGCGTTGACGGCTAAGGGACGCGCCGCTGCCGACCGATTAGGCGAGTTGCTACGGCCAGTGCCTTTTGCAAAAGTCTTTACCAGTGATCGCGGCAGGGCAATTGAAACCGCTCATCGGATTATTGCTGGTCATCAGCCGCAACCGCCATTGATTCAATTGTCCGCCTTACGTGAATATTATTTTGGCGGCTTAGAAGGTGATTCTGGTAACGCCGTCATCACCCGCACGATTCGTCAATTTGGGGTGGCTGCCGCTTTTCGGGCTTGGCGCGGGTCGGAGCGTTTTGCTGGACTCGTGCGGTCAATTCGAGAAGCAGATCCGACCCATCAGGCAGAGGACTTACCGGATTTGATTGCTCGTGCCCACCAGGCTTTTACCCAAGTGATCGCCCAAAGCCCGGATAACAGTGACATTCTGGTTGTTTCGCACGGTATGTTACTGAGTGCGTTGATTTATCAGCTGGCGCCAGAGGACTTGCCGTTTATGCTGTTGAAGAATACCAGTGTGACGCGGGTTGACATCACAGAGAAGCAGTGGCAGGTGCGCGGCGTTAATTTAACTCGTGAACGCGACATTTTGGCACTTCGCGGCTCAGCAACTTCGACGGCACACGATGCTGCCTCGGATCAGTCGCCAAAGTGATTTCTTGGACTGAATGGTTATTTAACAGCAACCAGTCATGTCCCAATAATAAGAATTTTGTTAAAACGACAACCTCAGACCTTCGACTGAATTTGTCGTTTTTTGATTGCATTTTAAAACAACCGCGACTATAATGACAGCTTGTCACATGACAAATTGTCATATCCGTGAAAGGAGGCCGTCATGCCGAAACCAACGTTTTTTCGGTTACCGGAAGCAAAGCAAAAACGTCTAATGGATGCCGCTAATAAAGAGTTTGCCCGCGCACCATTTAATGATGCTAGTATTAGTCATATTATAAAGGATGCAGGGATTCCGCGCGGTAGTTATTATCAATATTTTGATGACAAAGCCGATCTTTATTTTTATTTATTGGAACAAGTGCGGCATCGCGCAGTTGCTGCTTTGCAACAGGTGATGGCCAAACATCACGGGGATCTTTTTGCCGCTATGTCAGAATTTTTTGGGCTGACGATTGATGCGCTGGTTCAAGGTCCGCATGCAGCACTTTATCGCAATGTCTTTTTGCATATGGATTTCCACAGTGCCTCAAAAATGGCCGGATCACCTTTAGCTGAGCGGCCCCGTGGGCATTATGAGATACATCAGTATTTGCTGGCAAATATTGATCGTCGTCAGTTACGAATCAAAAGCGACGATGATGTCAGTTTGCTCATTCGTCAGATTGTCGGGATGTTCATGCAGACAATCGGCTATTTTTATTCACGCCAGACTAAAGGTAAAGAGGTGACCGTTGCTGAGTTGAAGCAACGCACCAATCAAATTCTAGACTGGTTGCAGTACGGCGTTGCCAGTGAAGGGGAACGTCATTAAATTGTGCAAGACGGTCGACCGCAATTGCGATCTAATGCACGTGTTAGGAGGAAATTATGCTTAAGCTTGCAAAAAAACGCATGTCTGGCTGGGCCGTCATCGGCGCCGTCCTGTTCATGATCGTTCAGGTGATGAGCAACCTGTACTTACCAAACTTGACAGCCGATATTGTTAACAATGGGGTTGCCAAAGGCGATATTGATTACATTTGGGCAACCGGGATGAAAATGATCCTGTTTGCCTTGCTCAGTATTCTTGCGAGCGTGGGAAATGTTTTTCTTGCGTCGCAGACATCGCAAAAACTGGGACAAAAATTACGTTTCGACGTCTATCGCAAGGTCATTAACTATTCTCATGATGAGATGGACAAGGTCGGCACAAGCTCTTTGATCACTCGGACAACGAACGACGTCACCCAAATTCAAAACGTTTGGATGATGATCTTGCGAATGATGATCATGGCACCAATCATGCTCATCGGGGCAAGCTTTTTGGCTTATCAAAAGAGTCATACCCTGACCATGGTTTTCTTGATTAGTCTGCCATTATTAGCCTTTTTCCTATTGATTATTATGTATTTTGCTGTGCCGTTGTTTAAGGCTATGCAGAAGAAGACCGATAACATTAACTTAGTTTTCCGGGAAGGGTTGACTGGCGTTCGGGTCATTCGTGCCTTCCGTCAAGATGATTTTGAACAAAATCGGTTTGAAACGGTTAACCAAGATTACACGCACAATGCCGTGAAGGTCTTTTCAATCATCGCTGCGGTTTTCCCAGTGATGACGTTGATTATGAGTGGCACGAACATTGGCATTACTTGGTGGGGCGGCCATTTGATCGCGCAACAAGCACTTGAAACTGGGAATCTGATTGCGTTCATGACGTATGCAATGCAGATTTTAATGAGTTTCATGATGCTTTCTATGATCTTTGTGTTCATTCCGCGGGCGCAGGCTTCTGCGGTTCGTTTGAATGAAGTTTTGGATCAACATAGTCGGATTACGACGCCAACCTCACCAAAGTCGTTAGACACTACCCATCCTGCACTGCAGTTTGATCACGTCCAATTCCGTTATCACCATGCGGAAGAGCCAGCCTTGAGTGATATTGATGTGCAGGTCACTGGTGGTGAGACGCTGGCGATTATTGGCGGAACCGGGAGTGGGAAAACGACGATGGTCAATCTGATTCCTCGGTTCTACGATGCGGAAAAAGGGCATGTTCGAGTTGACGGCGAGGACGTGAAAGCCGTTGATTTGAAGAAGCTGCATGAAGCTGTGGCTTTCGTACCGCAGAAAGCCAATCTTTTCACCGGAACGGTGCGCGATAACATGAAATATGGGAATGATGAGGCAACCGATGATCAAATTTGGCATGCCCTTGAAATTGCCCAAGCTAAAGATTTCATCGCGGCCAATCCAGAAGGCCTGGACTATCAAGTTGAACAAGGCGGCGGTAATTTCTCTGGCGGGCAACGTCAACGGTTAGCCATTGCGCGTGCTTTGGTCAAGGATGCATCTGTTTATGTTTTTGATGATTCATTCTCTGCGCTAGACTTTAAAACCGATGCTAATTTGCGCGCCGCTTTAAAGGCCGATGCTAAAATCCAGACAAAAGTCGTTGTCATTGTTGGTCAGCGAGTATCAACCGTCGCCGATGCGGACACGATTGTCGTGTTGGATGAAGGTAAGATGGTCGGCAAGGGGACACATGCTGAGTTGAAGGCCACCAACACGACTTATCAGGAGATTATCAAGTCACAGATTCGGGAAGGAGACGAGCAATAATGGCAGATCAAAAAAAGTCTGAAACCACGAAGCAGCCGTCCGGCCCTCGGATGGGTCCAGGCGGCCGTGCCGGTCTCGTTGAAAAGCCGAAGAATTTCTGGGGCACGACGGCGCGTTTGTTTGGTTACATGCGCAATCGGCTGATTGGGATCATTGCCGTACTGGTTTTGGCGATTGCCTCAACCGTCTTTCAGATTCGCACACCGAAAATTTTAGGGGAAGCCACAACCGAAATTTTTAAAGGCGTCATGAAGGGGCAAGCTGAACAAAAAGCTGGCATGTCAGTTGGCACTTATCCAGTTGATTTTGACAAGATCAAACAGATTATCTTAATCGTCCTAGTCTTGTATTTGGGCAGTGCGCTGTTCAGTTTCCTGCAGCAGTTCATTATGACCCGAATTTCGCAGAACACGGTTTATCAACTGCGAAAAGATTTGAAGTACAAGATGAAAACTGTGCCGATTAAGTATTACGACACGCACAGCAACGGTGATATCATGTCGCGGGCGATTAATGATATGGACAATATCGCCTCAACTTTGCAGCAAAGTCTGACACAAATGGTGACAAGTGCTGTGATGTTTGTCGGGACGATCTGGATGATGTTGACGATCTCTTGGAAACTCACGCTGATTGCTTTGGTGACGATTCCGCTTGGCCTGATTGTGGTCGGGATCGTTGCGCCTAAGTCACAAAAGTTCTTCGCTGCTCAGCAGAAAGCCTTAGGGTTGCTGAATAACCAAGTTGAAGAGACTTATGGCGGCCAAGTCATCATCAAGAGTTTCAATCGTGAAGACGATGAAGTCCGCGATTTTGAAGGTCAGAACCAAGCATTTTATAATGCGGCTTGGAAAGCCCAGTTTGTTTCTGGGATCATCATGCCGCTCATGATCTTCCTGAACAACATCGGTTATGTTTTTGTAGCAATCATGGGTGGTATCGAAGTTGCCAACGGTGCCATTACACTGGGGAATGTGCAAGCTTTCCTGCAATACATGCAACAGTTCTCTCAGCCGATTTCACAATTGGCCAACTTGGCTAACACGATTCAGTCAACGATTGCCAGTGCCGAACGAATCTTTGCTGTTCTGGACGAACAGGACATGCAAGACGAGCCGTCTGGTGTGCCAGCAGTCGCAAATGATCCGAACAAATTAGTGATGGATCACGTACAGTTTGGGTATACACCGGATATGCTGCTGTTGAAGGATTACAATTTGCAAGTGAAACCAGGGCAAATGGTGGCCATTGTTGGACCAACTGGGGCCGGCAAAACCACGATCATCAACTTACTGGAACGTTTCTACGACATCAGTGGCGGTTCGATTCGCTTGAACGGGACAGACACGCGTGATATGAAGCGAGAGGCAGTTCGCTCGCATTTTGCTATGGTGCTTCAGGATACGTGGCTGTTTACCGGTACCATTTGGGATAATTTGAAGTATGGTCGAGAAGATGCGACAGACGATGAAGTGCTTGCGGCTGCCAAGGCGGCGCACGTTGATAACTTTGTCCGGCAGTTGCCAGATGGCTATAACACGATTCTGAATGAAGAGGCTTCAAATATTTCTCAAGGGCAACGGCAATTGCTGACGATTGCGCGTGCGTTTGTCGCCGATCCTGAGATTCTGATTCTTGATGAAGCAACCAGTTCAGTTGATACCCGAACTGAAATTCACATTCAGCATGCCATGAACCGACTGTTGACGAATCGCACCAGTTTTGTTGTTGCACATCGACTTTCCACGATTCGCGACGCTGACAACATCATCGTGATGGATCATGGTTCGATTGTTGAAACCGGCAACCATGATGAACTCATGGCCAAAAACGGCTTCTACGCTGATCTGTATAACAGTCAATTTAGCGGTAATGTTGCTATTTAGGGCTGATTTGTAGGGACGAGCGTGAGCCATAATTCCTTTGTAGGACTTGTGATTCGTTAAATTCCGAATAATCGTAGGCGGGTGCTAGGCTAAAAGTTCCTTGCCGTGCCAAACGCCGCAATCTCCGGCCAGATGGGGTGGCGACGCGTAGCTAGAGCAGTGACG
>ENA-OWZV01000202-OWZV01000202.1-human-gut-metagenome-genome-assembly--contig:-NODE-202-length-17314-cov-7.950461_pt1 | contig 17314 bp, 13 predicted proteins | sample MGYA00249264_ERZ652123 | MGnify/ENA primary metagenome ERZ652123 (study PRJEB26925, sample SAMN05827256) | human gut metagenome | biome: ENVO:2100002; feature: ENVO:00000062; material: ENVO:00002003... | reverse complement strand
GTCAGATGTGTATAAGAGACAGTTATTCATGGGGGATGTCCTTGTTCGTTCTCAGAGTAGACAACAAAAAACAAATGAGATCAAGGTAATATCTCTTCACTTGCGGGCTCGAACAGCAGGCAATTGCCAATATAATAATCTGGCACAAGGGTGAAAAACGCGCACCGCATAAACCGTTGTTATTGCTTACAGATTAGCCGGATGCCTTAATAGACATCCGCGCCTTTTCGATTATGGCTCGGAAATCTACGAACATCTACACAGTTTACTGGAACGTTTTGGGCCACAGCGTTCGCAGCACCGTCCTGATATGCCGTTCTGGCGATTATAAGTCGACGGATTCTGGCAAATAGACGATGATGATATGCTTAATGATGTTCAAAGAAATTAGGCCATTATTATATTATTGCTTGCATTTTCTTTCATTCCTAAAAGCACCCGCCATTAATCCCAGGCGCATTATGCAAAGGAAAATGATTAGGTAAACAATAAGATTTATAATCAGGAAAGGCGACTCGCAATAAAACGGAAAGTCGCCTTAACATTGGTAAAATATGCCCTTTACTACTCCTGTATCATGAACGGCTCATCACATTTAAAGCTGACGTTGATCCAGACTACCATATATTGCCTTTATTTCATTTTTTACGCCTTCACCACGGTACACCAAAGACGTATCGTATCGTTGATACTTATCTTCCCGTGCAGCACTGAACCAGTTAAAAGATCCGACACACAGCAGTTCTTCATCCTCAATCACAATTTTGCTGTGAACACGATTAACCAATTTCGTAGCGATACCCATCTTATTGAGCTTTTCAACAGCATCATTCAGCAGATGTTGTTTCTCCTGACGCTTATCATCATCGACATGCGCTATATTGCAGTTTTTATCCGTCACCACGGTAATATCAATGCCCCGGGAACGGGCCAAAGCCATTGATGCCAGAAATCCCGTTTGCTCCACTTTTTGCCAGGATAACCAAGGGGAAATAATCGTTATTTTCTTTTGAGCTCCGGCAAGAGTCTTGTTCAAAAATTCATCATGCTGCTCCACACCATGCAGCGTTGAAATTTGTGTATGTGCGGAAATTAAATCCTGTCGTTTCTGAAACTCAAATTGCAACGCATTATTATCTGTAGAAAAGAGATATTTTGCCAATAACCCTTGCGGCGAAAATGCGGGCTGCATCTCGATAAGGTCCATATCGCCAAATACCAGAAAACTATCTTTAGCGCGTGAGACAGCAACATTGAGGATAGTGCTGTTGCTATCAAGAAACCTGCCATCTTCATGTTTTGAGTAGACAGGAGAAAAGAGAACAATCGCCCTTTCCGCCCCCTGCAAGGAGTGCACAGTCCCCACTGTCAGTAAACCCTGCTCGTCTTTGCCATTAATTTCCAGCTTACGCAATGACATTTTGATAGCATTAACCTGCGCCGAAAATGGCGTCACAACACCAACAACTTTGTACAGTGGTTCCCCGTAATGGCGCTCTATATCATCCTTATGTGCCACCAGCCATGCTGCTATTGTTTCAGCTTCAAGAGGGTTATGACGGCTCCCTCCATTTGGCTTCATGCCTCTACCATCAATATGTAAATATCCCATTGCGGGGAAAATCGTCCTTTTTCCATCCCTCTTTTAGGCTGCAACTTACCGTGATAGAAAAGTGAGTTACAGTAGTCGATGATGTTATTGAAACAGCGACGATGCTCATACAGATACATTCCGCGCTCGAACTTGGGATCATACTGGTAGTGAGAGTTGAACTGGGCTACCTGCATTACGCTGCCAGATGCTGCACTTTTTCCAGACCCATTTATTATCGAATACGGTGACCGCCTGAGCGGCCACCTTTAATCGTGGGCAGTTACACAGAATTATTTACAGGGTCTTGCTGGGAGTTCTTACACTTGCTCGCGATATTCAATTGGCCATTGTCAACAAATGACGCAGGTTTTGATTGGTGATATCTATTTACGTCAGCAATGCGATGTGTTTTGGCTCGGCTATACCATCAGTCCCGCTTATGCTCGCCAGGGATATGCAATTGAAGCAATTACCGCCACGATTGACTGAATAAAAGAGAACGGTTTTTCACTCATCAAAGCCGGTGTGAATCCGGAAAATACCCTTTCAAAAAAATTACTTATCAGGATTGGTTTCAATTTTTCAAGCATCGAAGATGGGTGAGCATATTTATGTTCTGGATTTAACAAAAGGAGAATAATCTCCCGAAGGGAAAAGCCGATGAGGCCATTTCAGGCGTACTTCAACATGCATTCGTCAGTGTCATCTGCCTTTTCCAGTAAATGGGTTGGCATTCAATTTCCAAAGTACATCACACTTTTTCTACTGAAACATATCCCTCCTATAACTACGTGTTAATATTCGCTCCGTAAATACCTTTCAACTCAACCCGAGGCTTTAATGCTGGAGAATGTAATCATCCGATAATCAGTTCCCCGACCTTTTCAGGCCGGACTGATTATCAATGCGCCGAAATCGAATGCGGACACCGCGGTGTGTTTGCACGTTTTGCACATGATGATTAAATAGGTTCTTCAGTATGAATTTATCCCGTCAGGAACAACATACCTTACACGTTCTCGCTAAAGGTAGACGTATTGCGCACGTCCGCGATTCTTCAGGCCGCGTCACTTCCGTTGAATGCTACAGCCGCGAAGGGCTGTTGCTGACCGACTGCACGCTCGCCGTCTTCAAAAAACTCAAAACCAAAAAACTTATCAAGTCCGTCAATGGCCAGCCCTATCGAATCAACACCACCGAGCTGAATAAAGTTCGCGCTCAGTTCGATAATCGCTAAGGAGAGTTTCTATAACAGTACACCACTTCACTTTTCATATCACAGATAAAAGTGATGCCAGTGATATCCGGGAAGTCGAAACCCGCGCATTTGGCTTCAGCAAAGAAGCCGATTTAGTGGCCTCTTTACTTGAGGATGAAAGCGCGCGCCCCGCGTTATCGCTGCTAGCCCGGTATGAAGGCAAAGCCGTCGGGCATATTTTATTTACCCGGGCAACCTTCAAAGGAGAAATGGATTCACCGTTGATGCACATCCTCGCTCCCCTGGCGGTCATACCGGAATACCAAGGGATGGGCGTGGGAGGACGGTTGATACGCACTGGCATCGAGCACCTGAGGTTGATGGGCTGCCAGACGGTTTTTGTTCTCGGCCACGCCACCTATTACCCCCGACATGGGTTCGAACCCTGTGCCGGAGACAAAGGCTATCCGGCACCTTATCCCATCCCGGAGGAGCACAAAGCCTGCTGGATGATGCAATCACTCACCGCTCAGCCCATGACCCTGACCGGCCACATCCGGTGCGCAGACCCTGATGAAACTGGAGCACTGACGTGAATAACAATCTTGTTGTGTCCTTTTTAAGGCTTAACCCAATAACAGGAATTAAATAATGGATATCCCACGTATTTTTACCATCAGCGAAAGTGAACACCGCATCCATAACCCGTTCACCGAAGAGAAGTACGCCACGCTGGGTCGCGTGCTGCGCATGAAGCCGGGCACCCGCATTCTTGACCTCGGCAGCGGCTCGGGCGAGATGCTCTGCACCTGGGCCCGGGATCATGGCATTACGGGGACTGGCATCGACATGAGTTCGCTCTTCACCGCGCAGGCAAAGCGTCGCGCGGAAGAACTCGGCGTCAGCGAACGCGTACATTTTATTCATAACGATGCGGCCGGTTACGTCGCAAATGAAAAATGTGACGTGGCGGCCTGCGTCGGCGCGACATGGATTGCCGGTGGGTTTGCCGGGGCGGAGGAGGTGCTAGCGCAAAGCCTGAAACCGGGCGGGATCATGCTTATCGGCGAACCCTACTGGCGTCAGCTACCAGCAACAGAAGAAATAGCCCAGGCCTGCGGCGTCAGCTCGACAAGCGATTTCCTGACGCTGCCAGGACTTGTCGGAGCGTTCGACGATCTCGGCTATGACGTGGTGGAAATGGTACTGGCAGACCAGGAAGGCTGGGACCGGTATGAAGCCGCAAAATGGCTGACCATGCGCCGCTGGCTGGAAGCGAATCCTGACGATGACTTCGCCGCCGATGTCAGGGCCGAACTAAACATCGCGCCGAAACGCTACGTGACCTACGCGCGGGAATGCTTTGGCTGGGGCGTGTTCGCACTCATCGCCCGGTAACAACAGGTTCCCGGTATTTCTGGCTGGAAATAGCGAGGCTTTACCTTTGCTTTGATCTGATGTATCACCTGCACAATACATATTCAGTATGTTTATTAATCAAGATGTCACCATAAGGAGCATCATATGTCACAACATGAACAGTTCTGTCAGGCTTGCGGAATACCGATGTCGGCACCAGATGCACACAGTGCCAGTGATCAATATTGTGCGTAATGCAGCGACAGCAACGGCAATCTCAAACCCTGGGAAGAAGCAGTATCAGGTTTAGCCAGCTTCCTTGATTCCTGGCAAAAAGTCGGCCCGGAGGAAGCACATAAGCGTGCAAAACGTTATCTGACGGCAATGCCAGCCTGGGCTCATAAAGCGGAGAGTGATTTGAGCTGATTATCTATACTCCCTCTGAATCTATTCAGGAGATCCGATGTTTTCTTACATTATGCTGGGAACCAACGACCTGCCACGCGCCATTACATTCTAAGATCCGCTGATGGAGATGCTGGGGTATCCACGTGCAGGACGTAATGAAGAGGGAGCGTCCTGCAACAAAGTGGTGCTATAACAGTTACCGCGTTTTATTCATCCTCATTATTTCAACCATAATCACTGGTCTCTCCAGCCCGTAACTTTCACAAACGTTGAGCGCTTTTATTCCACTCGGCTCACATAATTTTTTATTTGTTCAGCTTTGCGCGTTTTCACGTGAACGTTCTCACAATTATTCGACCAGTCTGCGCCTATAAAACGCTCAACGAGTGATTGTTTTACGGTCTACGGAGATAGCTATGTCATTTTCTGTGCAGGAAACCCTGTTCTCGCTTTTGCAGCACAATGCGATTTCAGGACACGAAAACGCTGTCGCTGACGTCATGCTGTGCGAATTCAGGCGTCAGGCAAAAGAGGTCTGGCGAGACAGGCTTGGGAATGTCGTCGCGCGCTACGGTAGTGATAAACCCGATGCGCTGCGACTGATGATTTTTGCGCATATGGATGAAGTCGGTTTTATGGTGCGCAAAATAGAGCCGTCTGGATTTTTACGCTTTGAACGCGTAGGCGGTCCTGCGCAGGTCACTATGGCTGGTTCCATCGTCACCCTCACCGGGGACAAAGGGCCAGTCATGGGGTGTATCGGCATTAAGTCCTACCACTTTGCCAAAGGCGACGAGCGCACGCAGTCACCTTCTGTCGACAAACTGTGGATTGATATTGGTGCCAAAGACAAAGACGACGCTATACGGATGGGCATTCAGGTCGGTACGCCTGTCACTCTGTATAACCCGCCGCAACTCCTGGCAAACGATCTGGTGTGCAGTAAAGCACTAGACGATCGTCTGGGCTGTACTGCCCTGCTCGGTGTAGCGGATGCTATCAGTACTATGGAGCTTGATATCGCCGTTTATCTGGTGGCTTCGGTACAGGAAGAATTTAATATCCGCGGCATTGTTCCCGTATTACGCCGTGTAAAACCTGACCTGGCGATTGGTATTGATGTCACTCCATCGTGTGACACCCCTGATTTACACGATTATTCCGAGGTCAGGATTAATCAGGGCGTTGGGATCACCTGCCTGAACTACCATGGTCGGGGAACGCTGGCCGGATTAATCACGCCTCCTCGCCTGATACGGATGTTGGAACAGACGGCTCTTGAACACAACATTCCGGTGCAGCGAGAAGTGGCTCCCGGCGTGATAACAGAAACCGGTTATATCCAGGTTGAGCAGGATGGTATTCCCTGCGCCAGTCTCTCTATTCCTTGTCGCTATACCCATTCTCCGGCGGAGGTTGCCAGCCTGCGTGATTTGACTGATTGCATCCGCCTATTGACCGCTCTGGCAGGTATGTCAGCAGCACATTTCCCCGTTGAGCCTGATTCAGGCACTACACAAGAGGCACATCCATTATGAAAAAGATCCTTGTGGCATGCGGTACCGGCATGTCGACTTCAACCATGATTGCACACAAGCTGCAAGAGTTCCTGACTGAACAGGGCATTTCAGCCACTACCGCCCAATGCTGTCTGAATGAGATCCCTCTTAACTGTAACGGTATGGACCTTATTGTAACCTCCATGCGAACCAACAGTGATTACGGCATCCCTACGCTTAATGGCGCCGCCCTGCTCACAGGGATCAACGACGACGCGTTAAAACAACAAATCAAGGCTCTGTTAACTCAATAAAAGGAGGCATTATGTTTGATTACATCCTGTCTCTCGGCGGTACCGTTTTCGTCCCTATCATCATGATCGTGATTGGCCTTATCTTCCGCATCCCCTGGCTGCAGGCGATTAAGGCAGGGGTAACGGTTGGGATTGGTTTTGTCGGTATGGGACTGGTGATCGTCATGGCGATCGACAGCCTCAGTCCCCCTATCAAAGTGATGATTGAGCGTTTCGGCCTGGCCCTGCATGTCTTTGACGTTGGCGCAGGCCCTGCCTCCGGCGTTGGTTATGCGACAGCCATTGGCGCCATGATTATCCCAGTTATTTTTCTTCTCAATGTCGCCATGCTGGTCACCCGTCTGACCAAAACGATGAACGTCGATATTTACAATTACTGGCACTACGCCATTACGGGTACGGTGGTCCAGCTTATGACCGGTAGCCTGATTTATGGTGTGCTGGGGGCAATCTGCCATGCGGCGCTATCGTTAAAAATGGCCGACTGGACGGCAAAACGAGTACAGAACATCGTCGGGCTGGAAGGTATTTCGATACCGCAAGGCTACGGTTCCAGTTCAGTACCGCTTTTCGTTCTACTTGATGCTATCTATGAAAAAATCCCTTTCATGAAGGGACGCAATATCGATGCTCAGGAGATCCAGAAACGCTACGGCATGGTCGGCGATCCGGTGATTATCGGCGTAGTGCTCGGTCTGATTTTTGGCCTGGCGGCTGGTGAAGGCTTTAAAGGTTGCGCCAGTCTGATGATTACCGTTGCGGCAATCATGGTGTTGTTCCCGCGCATGATCCGCCTGATTGTTGAGGGCCTGATGCCCATCTCCGACGGTGCAAGAAAGTTCTTCCAGAAATATTTCAAAGGACGTGAAGTGTATATCGGTCTGGATACTGCTGTGACGCTGGGGCATCCAACCACCATTGCTGTCGGTCTGCTACTGATACCCATTATGTTAATTCTGGCCAGCATTTTACCGGGCAACAAAGTGTTACCCCTCGCAGACCTGCCGGTAGCACCGTTCTTTATCTGTATGGCTACGGTTATCCACCGCGGAGACCTGGTCAGGACGTTGATAAGCGGGGTCATCGTGATGATTACCGTCCTGCTGATCGCCACCCAGTTCGCGCCTTACTTCACTGAAATGGCGCTCAAAGGCGGTTTCAGTTTTGCCGGTGAAAGTGCGCAAATCTCAGCGTTGTCCGTGGGCAATATGTTCGGTTGGTCGATTTCTGAATTGATGTCGCTTGGGATTATTGGCGTTGTCGTGGCGGTCGGTATTGTCGCCAGCGTCGTGCTGTTCTTACGTAAACGTGAATTATCGGAATAAGGAGTACTTTCAATGAGTTGGCTGAAAGAGGTTATTGGGACGGAAAAAGCGGTCATCGCCATGTGCCATCTACGTGCATTGCCCGGCGACCCGAGTTTTGATGCGCAGTTGGGGATGAACTGGGTTATCGACAAAGCCTGGGACGATCTGATGGCGCTCCAAAATGGTGGGGTGGATGCAGTCATGTTCTCCAACGAGTTTAGTCTTCCCTATCTCACGAAGGTGCGTCCGGAAACCACTGCGGCAATGGCACGAATCATCGGGCAATTAATGAGCGATATCCGCATCCCGTTTGGCGTGAATGTTCTGTGGGATCCGGTCGCCTCATTCGACCTGGCGATGGCTACCGGCGCTAAGTTTATCCGCGAGATATTTACCGGTGCCTATGCCAGCGACTTTGGCGTCTGGGACACTAACGTCGGTGAGACCATCCGTCATCAACACCGGATTGGTGCAGGCGAAGTGAAAACCTTGTTCAATATCGTCCCAGAGGCCGCCGTGTATCTGGGCAATCGCGATATCTGTTCTATTGCTAAATCGACAGTATTTAACAACCATCCTGATGCGCTCTGTGTTTCTGGCCTGACCGCCGGGACGCGTACCGACAGCGCGCTGTTAAAACGGGTCAAAGAAACGGTGCCTGACACCGTCGTGTTGGCCAACACGGGCGTCTGCCTGGAAAACGTGGAGGAACAACTCAGTATCGCCGATGGCTGTGTGACCGCAACCACCTTTAAAAAGGACGGCGTTTTTGCCAATTTCGTTGACCAGGCGCGAGTCAGTCAGTTTATGGAGAAAGTGCATCATATACGCCGATAAGATGGGGATAAGCAGAGCGCTTATCCCCGGCAAAGAGCAATAACCCTTCTGCGATCCCTGCCGCCTTCGTCAAAAGTATCGACGGGGATCGCTACCAGATTAACCCGAATCGGCATGGAGTCAACGACGGATGATTAACGATATTAAATGGGTACAGGCACAACGTAAAGCCACCGACTGGCGTCAGGCCGTGGAAATCGCCACCCGCCCGCTGGTAGCCTATGGTGCCGCGCAGCCATGCTACGTTAATGGGATCATCGAAAATACCCTTAACTGGGGGCCTTATTATCTGATAGCCCCAGGAATCGCCTTGCCTCACGCCCGACCAGAGCAAGGCGCAAACTATAATCAGGTCAGTATCACCACGCTACGCACCCCGGTCGCCTTTGGTAACGAGGAGTGCGACCCCGTCTGGCTGCTTCTCTGCGTCAGCGCCACGGATGCCAACGCACATATTTTGACCATTCAGCGCATCAGCCAGTTTATTGATTCGCCACAACGCTTAACGGCAGTGGGAAATGCCAGCACAGACGATGCACTGTTTGCGCTGGTATCAGGTTAACGGAGGCGCTTATGATCCTGCACCCTTCTCTCGCCAGCGCAAATCCTCTGCACTATGGTCGTGAGCTGACGGCATTGGACAATCTGGATTTTGGGAGCCTGCATCTGGATATTGAGGACAGCAGCTTCATTAACAACATTACGTTTGGGATGAAAACGGTGCAGGCCGTCGCCAGACAGACGCCTCATCCCTTGTCCTTTCATTTCATGCTTGCCCGGCCACAGCGCTGGTTTAACGCGCTGGCTGAAATCAGACCCGCGTGGATCTTCGTTCATGCAGAAACGCTGGACTATCCTTCGGAAACGTTAACTGAGATCCGCCATACCGGCGCACGAGCCGGACTGGTATTTAATCCGGCAACCCCGATCGACGCCTGGCGATATCTGGCGTCTGAGCTGGACGGAGTGATGGTGATGACCAGTGAGCCCGATGGGCAGGGACAGCGGTTTATTCCCTCCATGTGCGAGAAAATCCAAAAAGTACGCACGGCTTTTCCTCAGACCGAGTGCTGGGCCGACGGTGGAATTACGCTGGCAGCTGCACAGCAACTGGCAGCAGCTGGGGCGCAACATATGGTGATTGGGCGCGCCCTGTTCTCTTCATCTGACTATCGCGCGACCTTAGCTCAATTCGCCACCCTGTAAGAGGAGATTGTTTCTGATGAGCCAACAGAGACCTGACCGTATCAAACAGATGCTGCACTACCTGTGGCAACATCGTCACCTCTCCACACAGCAGGCCATGGAGCTTTTTGGCTATGCGGAAGCGACTGTCCGTCGTGATTTCCAGTATATTGTCAACCAGTATCCAGGCATGATCCGCGGTCACGGTTGCCTGGACTTCGACGACAGTACAGACGACAAAGAGTACGTCTTCGACGTGAAACGTACATTGCAATCTGTGGCGAAAAGAGAAATAGCTGCCCTTGCCCGAACAATGATCAAAGATGGCGACTGCTTTTTTCTCGACTCCGGCTCAACCTGCCTCGAACTGGCGAAATGCCTGGCCGATGCGCGGGTAAAGGTCATCTGCAACGACATTAAAATCGCCAATGAACTGGGCTGTTTTCCCCATGTGGAAAGTTACATTATCGGAGGACTGATTCGCCCAGGTTATTTTTCGGTAGGAGAGAGTCTGGCGCTGGAGATGATCAATGCCTTTTCCGTAGAACGTGCGTTTATCTCCTGCGATGCGCTGTCGCTGGAGACGGGGATCACCAATGCCACCATGTTTGAGGTCGGGGTGAAAACACGGATTATTCAACGCTCGCGTGAAGTTATTCTCATGGCCGATCACTCAAAATTTGATGCCGTTGAGCCGCATGCTGTAGCAACACTATCATGTATTAAAACGATCATCAGTGACAGCGGGTTACCTGAGACTATTGCACAGCGTTATCAGCGAGCCGGATGTCAGTTGTTTTTACCTCATTCAATAAAGTGATAAGTAAGTTCATTCGAGAGGGATTTCAAGCAAAAATAATCAATGGCACCCAATAGAAAATATTGGCGATGCGCTCGAACGAATAAAGAAGCTCTAGGCGCAATCCACACACTACGATGTTGCAACAACACGCCATCTACTTTTTATTCTCATTCACTAAATGTGGCTGTTCTGGATTCATTATTCAAAGTGTGTACAAGATCACATTTAATCACATCATTACGGTTCAGCATGCTGAACAAAGCATATTTTCCACTATGTAATGCCGATACCATTTATTCCATGAGCAAGGAGGAGCCATTATGGTTCGCAAAGGGTGTAATTCATTAGTCCGTGCTGAAAAAATATTAACCCACATTGCATGGGTTGGTATGGCAAGTTATATGGAGTTATTAAATAAATTCCAGTACCCCAAAAGCAGCCTGCTTAATTTATTGAATGTAATGGTGGATTGTGGTTTCTTAATTAAAAACAAAAACGGCTACTATTCACTGGGAATAAAAAACTACGAATTGGGTTGTCAGGCGTTACACCGTCAAAATATATTTGAGGTGACTAAGCGGCCAATGCAGGAGTTGTCGCTGAAAAGTGGACTGGTTTGTCATCTTGGGGCGATGGAGAGCATTTCGGCTATCTATCTCGACAAGATCGAAAGTCCGGACTCTGTACCGACGAGCAAAAGCTGGATTGGCAAAAAACTTGAGTTGCATATTACCGCGTTGGGTAAGGCATTATTAGCCTGGAAGACACGAGAAGAACTGGATTATTTTTTAGAAGCACTCACGTTAACTCCACATACGCGCAATACATTTACCGATAAAAAATTGTTTCTGGAAGAATTACAAAAAACACGCCTTCGGGGATGGGCCATAGACAACGAAGAATCAACCTATGGGGCGGTATGTTTAAGTATGCCGGTATTCAATATGTATAACAGAGTTAACTATGCAATCTCACTTTCTAGCGATCCGGTAGTTTATTCAGGAAATAAGATAGACAGCTATCTGGAATTGCTCCGGAAATGCGCTGAGCAAATATCATATGGACTGGGATACAGAAACGAAAATGAGCACTTACGAAAAGGAAACTGAGGTAATGAAAAAATTCAGCGGCATTATTCCACCGGTATCCAGCACGTTTCATCGTGACGGAACCCTTGATAAAAAGGCAATGCGCGAAGTTGCCGACTTCCTGATTAATAAAGGGGTCGACGGGCTGTTTTATCTGGGTACCGGTGGTGAATTTAGCCAAATGAATACAGCCCAGCGCATGGCACTCGCCGAAGAAGCTGTAACCATTGTCGACGGGCGAGTGCCGGTATTGATTGGCGTCGGTTCCCCTTCCACTGACGAAGCGGTCAAACTGGCGCAGCATGCGCAAGCCTACGGCGCTGATGGTATCGTCGCCATCAACCCCTACTACTGGAAAGTCGCACCACGAAATCTTGACGACTATTACCAGCAGATCGCCCGTAGCGTCACCCTACCGGTGATCCTGTACAACTTTCCGGATCTGACGGGTCAGGACTTAACCCCGGAAACCGTGACGCGTCTGGCTCTGCAAAACGAGAATATCGTTGGCATCAAAGACACCATCGACAGCGTTGGTCACTTGCGTACGATGATCAACACAGTTAAGTCGGTACGCCCGTCGTTTTCGGTATTCTGCGGTTACGATGATCATTTGCTGAATACGATGCTGCTGGGCGGCGACGGTGCGATAACCGCCAGCGCTAACTTTGCTCCGGAACTCTCCGTCGGCATCTACCGCGCCTGGCGTGAAGGCGATCTGGCGACCGCTGCGACGCTGAATAAAAAACTACTACAACTGCCCGCTATTTACGCCCTCGAAACACCGTTTGTCTCACTGATCAAATACAGCATGCAGTGTGTCGGGCTGCCTGTAGAGACATATTGCTTACCACCGATTCTTGAAGCATCTGAAGAAGCAAAAGATAAAGTCCACGTGCTGCTTACCGCGCAGGGCATTTTACCAGTCTGAGGAGAAACTCATGTCTGTTCGCAATATTTTTGCTGACGAGAGCCACGATATTTACACCGTCAGAACGCACGCCGATGGCCCGGACGGCGAACTCCCATTAACCGCAGAGATGCTTATCAACCGCCCGAGCGGGGATCTGTTCGGTATGACCATGAATGCCGGAATGGGTTGGTCTCCGGACGAGCTGGATCGGGACGGTATTTTACTGCTCAGTACACTCGGTGGCTTACGCGGCGCAGACGGTAAACCCGTGGCGCTGGCGTTGCACCAGGGGCATTACGAACTGGACATCCAGATGAAAGCGGCGGCCGAGGTTATTAAAGCCAACCATGCCCTGCCCTATGCCGTGTACGTCTCCGATCCTTGTGACGGGCGTACTCAGGGTACAACGGGGATGTTTGATTCGCTACCATACCGAAATGACGCATCGATGGTAATGCGCCGCCTTATTCGCTCTCTGCCCGACGCGAAAGCAGTTATTGGTGTGGCGAGTTGCGATAAGGGGCTTCCGGCCACCATGATGGCACTCGCCGCGCAGCACAACATCGCAACCGTGCTGGTCCCCGGCGGCGCGACGCTGCCCGCAAAGGATGGAGAAGACAACGGCAAGGTGCAAACCATTGGCGCACGCTTCGCCAATGGCGAATTATCTCTACAGGACGCACGCCGTGCGGGCTGTAAAGCCTGTGCCTCTTCCGGCGGCGGCTGTCAATTTTTGGGCACTGCCGGGACATCTCAGGTGGTGGCCGAAGGATTGGGGCTGGCAATCCCACATTCAGCCCTGGCCCCTTCCGGTGAGCCTGTGTGGCGGGAGATCGCCAGAGCTTCCGCGCGAGCTGCGCTGAACCTGAGTCAAAAAGGCATCACCACCCGGGAAATTCTCACCGATAAAGCGATAGAGAATGCGATGACGGTCCATGCCGCGTTCGGTGGTTCAACAAACCTGCTGTTACACATCCCGGCAATTGCTCACCAGGCAGGTTGCCATATCCCGACCGTTGATGACTGGATCCGCATCAACAAGCGCGTGCCCCGACTGGTGAGCGTACTGCCTAATGGCCCGGTTTATCATCCAACGGTCAATGCCTTTATGGCAGGTGGTGTGCCGGAAGTCATGTTGCATCTGCGCAGCCTCGGATTGTTGCATGAAGACGTTATGACGGTTACCGGCAGCACGCTGAAAGAAAACCTCGACTGGTGGGAGCACTCCGAACGGCGTCAGCGGTTCAAGCAACTCCTGCTCGATCAGGAACAAATCAACGCTGACGAAGTGATCATGTCTCCGCAGCAAGCAAAAGCGCGCGGATTAACCTCAACTATCACCTTCCCGGTGGGCAATATTGCGCCAGAAGGTTCGGTGATCAAATCCACCGCCATTGACCCCTCGATGATTGATGAGCAAGGTATCTATTACCATAAAGGTGTGGCGAAGGTTTATCTGTCCGAGAAAAGTGCGATTTACGATATCAAACATGACAAGATCAAGGCGGGCGATATTCTGGTCATTATTGGCGTTGGACCTTCAGGTACAGGGATGGAAGAAACCTACCAGGTTACCAGTGCCCTGAAGCATCTGTCATACGGTAAGCATGTTTCGTTAATCACCGATGCACGTTTCTCGGGCGTTTCTACTGGCGCGTGCATCGGCCATGTGGGGCCAGAAGCGCTGGCCGGAGGCCCCATCGGTAAATTACGCACCGGGGATTTAATTGAAATTAAAATTGATTGTCGCGAGCTTCACGGCGAAGTCAATTTCCTCGGAACCCGTAGCGATGAACAATTACCTTCACAGGAGGAGGCAACTGCAATATTAAATGCCAGACCCAGCCATCAGGATTTACTTCCCGATCCTGAATTGCCAGATGATACCCGGCTATGGGCAATGCTTCAGGCCGTGAGTGGCGGGACATGGACCGGTTGTATTTATGATGTAAACAAAATTGGCGCGGCTTTGCGCGATTTTATGAATAAAAACTGAAAGCATAAATAAAAACATCCAGACACCTGAATTATCCGACTCTGCATCATTCGTTATTTGCTCAGTCGGATAATGATGGGTCGCTACCCTGTTATGAGAGGACGTTATGCCACTAATTATCGTTGTGGCAGGGATTGCTTTACTCCTGCTTTTAACCATAAAAATTAAGCTTAATACGTTTGTTTCGTTAATTATTGTCTCGATTGCTGTCGCCATCGCCAGTGGTATGGATTTGAGTAAAGTCGTCACCTCAGTCGAATCCGGACTTGGCGGTACGCTGGGCCATATTGGTTTGATATTTGGCTTCGGTGTTATGCTCGGTCGCTTGCTGGCCGATGCGGGTGGTGCGCAGCGAATAGCGCTGACCATGCTGAATTATTTCGGGAAAAATAAACTTGACTGGGCAGTGGGCTGTTCGGCGTTTATTGTCGGTATCGCACTTTTTTTCGAAGTCGGTTTAATTCTTCTGGTACCTATTTTATTCGCTATTGCCCGTGAAGCAAAAATATCACCGATGTTTATGTGTGTGCCGATGCTTTCTGGTTTGCTGGTCGCACACGGTTTTTTGCCGCCGCACCCCGGCCCGACTGTTATCGCCAGGGAATATGGCGCTGATGTAGGATTGGTACTGATATACGGTATCATTGTCGGCATTCCAACCTTTATTCTTTGCGGCCCGGTATTGAATAAATTCTGCCAGCGCATTATTCCGGACGCCTTTAAAAAAGAGGGGAATATAGCCTCTCTCGGCGCGACCCGCCGATTCAGCGAAAGCGAAATGCCAGGCTTTGGGATCAGTTTTCTCACGGCAATGCTGCCGGTGATCCTGATGGCGGTTGTCACCATCATCCAGATGACTCATGCCAAAAGTGCCGCGGATTCAGGCTTATTTTACAACGTGATACTGTTCTTAGGTAATTCAACGATCGCCATGCTGATTTCACTGCTATTCGCGATCTATACCATGGGCCTGGGGCGCGGGAAAACAATCCCTGACCTGATGGATTCTTGCGGAAAAGCTATCGCGGGTATTGCCGGTCTGCTGCTGATTATCGGTGGTGGTGGTGCATTCAAGCAAGTTCTCATCGACTCTGGCGTTGGTCAGTATATTTCCACCCTGGTTTCGGGTATGGATATTAACCCGATCCTGATGGCCTGGGGCGTGGCCGCATTCCTGCGTATTTGTCTGGGTTCAGCCACCGTCGCGGCGATCTCTACCGCCGGTCTGGTCATCCCATTGTTGGCAGTACATCCCAATACCAACCTGGCCTTGATTACGCTGGCTACCGGTGCCGGATCCTGTATTTGTTCTCACGTTAACGATGCCAGTTTCTGGATGATTAAAGACTTTTTTGGCCTGACCACCAAAGAAACGCTGTTATCCTGGACGCTGATGTCCACACTCTTATCCATCAGTGGGCTGATTTTTATTCTGCTCGCCAGCTTAGTTTTATAATCGGGTTCCAGCGTCTCGATGGTGGCCGACGTGGCGTTATCCTCCCCGGCCAGCAGGGTGGCTATTTCGGCCATGATACTTTTGCCGCTGCCGCCGGGACCGGTCACCTCCAGAAAGAGCTGCCAGTCGTAGCGGTTTGCCAGCACCATAAACAGTGCGGCCAGAATCACGTCGCGTTTTTCCGCACGACCACCGGCGGCACGGTCAAGCCAGCGCCAGAACGCGGGGGCGTGGGTCTCCAGCGTTTCACCGTCCACCGGCGGGGTGAAATCCACATCGCACAGGGTACGCATCCAGTGTGACGGACTGTGCGGGTGGAACGTACCGTTCTGCGTGTCGAGCACGCCGTTACGAAAGCCAATCAGGCGGCGGGAGGGGGCTTCCTGCTGCGGAATAATCAGCTTCAGGGTGTCCACCACGGAGGCCACCTTCCCGGAGGAGAACGGCGCGCGCAGACGCTGAAACAGCCCGGCCACATCCCGGGCAAAGTCCTGTGGCGGCAGCACCTTCCAGACACCATTTTCATAGCGGGACAGAAGCTGGCCGTTGGCATCGACCGCGAGCGCCTCGCCGTAATGCTCATAGATACGCATGGCCTTTTCGCTGGTACTCATGGCGGAAAACTCCGCTTCGCTCATGGTGTCGAACGGGCTTTCAGCCGGTGGCCGGATGGCATCATAAATGGCCTTACGGGTGGTTTCCCCGCCGTACTGCGTGAAGGCATCATTCCAGTCACCGAAGACCGGCGGCAGGGCAACAACGCCCTCACACGCATCTGCGGCTGCGGCGGCTTTTTTCTGGCCGTCACCGCTGAGGTCACGGTCTGCGGCAAGGACAATCTGACAGGCCGGATGCTTCTGCCGGGCAAGGCTGGCCAGAGAAAGGAGGTTCACGGAAGAAAGCGCCACCATCACCGTTTCACCGGTCAGGTGATGTACGGTAAGTGCGGTCGCGTATCCCTCCGCTATCCACAGACGTTTTCCGGCCTGATTCTGTCCTTCAAGGGTGTGACAGGTGCCCCTGACCTGTCCGCTTTTCAGGGTGCGCTTACGGCCGTCAGCACTGATTAACTGAAGGTTAACCAGTTCGCCGCTGTCGTCATACAGTGGCACCACAAGGTCACCGGCGCGCCAGCTCACGCCACCGGCTCTGTGTGTGCCGGTCAGCATCAGGCATTCCCGGCCGGGAAAGCCCTTGCGGGTCAGGTAGGCGTTACCGGTTCCGGTACGGGTTTTCGCCATCAGGGTTTGTGCCAGTGTGGCGGCGTTCTTCCGGGCAGCGTCTGTTTCAGCAACGGCGGCGGCCGTCACCTGTCTCTTATACACATCTCCGAGCCCACGAGACCCTAAGACATCTCG
>ENA-OWZV01000192-OWZV01000192.1-human-gut-metagenome-genome-assembly--contig:-NODE-192-length-17763-cov-16.011012_pt1 | contig 17763 bp, 18 predicted proteins | sample MGYA00249264_ERZ652123 | MGnify/ENA primary metagenome ERZ652123 (study PRJEB26925, sample SAMN05827256) | human gut metagenome | biome: ENVO:2100002; feature: ENVO:00000062; material: ENVO:00002003... | reverse complement strand
TGTTGTTTGCACGGCTGAGCCCCATCTGGCCTACGATTGCTCCGCCTTGGCACTAATATCTTTAAAATTCCAATAGATTACAATAAGAAAAGGCAAACAGTTTCCGCTTTACAGTGGAATTTGTTTGCCTTTTTGATGATTATGAGTGATGTCCCAAACTATTATGTCTGAAGACAACGGTGGCTAAGGTTTACATGGTGACGGCCAAGGTTTCGCGCAGGCCGCTGGTTTGGTAAACGCGGGTATCTTTAGTAACGAAGATGGCTTCCTCACCCTCGGCTTCAACGGCATCGTAACCGGCAGGGATGCCAGCATAAAAACCGATGGAAGATAACACGTCTCCGATCAGGCCACTATCGGCCACGACGGTAATGCTGGCCATGTCTGATTCGACGGGATAGCCTGTGTTAGGATCAAGCAAATGGTGATATTCTTTGCCGTTGATCTCTGAGTGCCGCTCATAAATACCAGTCGTCACGACGGCTTTAGGGGTGGTTGTCAAGGTGGCGATACTGCGTTTTCCCGGTGTCCGCGGGTCAGTGATTGGCCACTGCCATAACGGTACACCGCTGGCTGCATTACCGACGAGCCGCTGATTACCACCTAAGTCAATCAGCCCACCTTCAACGCCGGTTTTGTCCCAAAGATCATAGACTTGATCGACAATGAAACCTTTGGCGATACCGCCAAGATCAAGGGCCATGCCGGGTTTGGTCAGAAAAACAGTTTGATTTTCTGAATCAAGCTCGACAAGATCGGGATCAGTCAAAGCAAGCGCGGCAGTGACTTCTTCGGCAGTCGGAACATGGGCATCATCGAAACCGATGCGCCAAAGTTTGACGATCGGGCCGATTAAGGCGTTGTAACCTAATCCGCGTTTGCTCCAGGCGATCGCTTGAGCAATCAGATTGAACACAGGGCGAACCGGAATGTGAACAGGTTCTTTGCCGGCCTGCTTGTTGATCAAAGTCAGCAGGGATGCTTCATCATACAGCGATAATAAATGGGCATAAGCATTGATCATGCTGATGCTTTGATTCAATAGTTCATTAGCACCATCTGCATAAACGGTAAGCGTGTTATCCGCACCCAAACCATGAAAAGTGGTCGTCGTGGTCATATTGGCACCTCCAAAAATAATCGATTGACATGCATTCAGTATGAACGGTTTGCATATTGGTTGCAATCGTTACGATTTCAGGTAATATTCGTTATGAGTGAAATTTGATGCATACCGTGTTCTAAAGACGCAAGTTTCCGCAATCGTAAACGCGTTTATAAGGAGGCCATCATAATGGCGGCATATAGCTCTGCGCAACAAGAGGCTTTAAAAGAGTTTAAGCAAGATATTGGACATCTCAATGCGTTATCGAATTCAAGTCGACAAAAATTGATTATGATTTTGGGAACGGCAGACAATGATACAGGCTTAAAAGTCAACGACTTGGCTGATGCTATCGGTTTGTCACAGCCAGCGACCTCGCACCATCTGAAGCATCTCAAAGACATTGGCATGGTTGGCTCACGTCGCGAAGGCAATATGGTTTATTATTATCTGACCTTAGATGACACCATTGCTCGATTGGAACGATTGACAAGCGCTTTGAAGCGGCAAAACGAAAACGGCTGATATGAACGATGCTTGATAAAACCCGGCTATTGCTGGGCTTTTTTTTATTGTTATGAAAAATTTTGTAAGAAAGCGCTCTCGCTATCATTTTGTAAAGTTATAACCAGTCACCGGTGCGTTATTTGAATTATAATAGTCTTTAATAAACAAATTAATTTATTCAGGAGGATGTCGCATGGATGCTGGTCGAAATATTTTAAAAGATGAACAACGCCGGTTTGCCCGCCTGAAAAGTGCCCAGCATGCTGCTGCACTGAATCTGATTGTATATGGCGGGTTGACCGTGGCAGAATTGTGGATCGCGCAGTTAGCGCATTCTCGGGCATTGGCTGCGGATGGGTTGAATAACCTGACTGGTGTGGCCTCTGCGTTGATTTTACTTTGGGGTTTGCAGATTTCCCAACAACGGCCTGACAGTGAACACCGATTTGGCCACTGGCGCTTTCAAACCATCGCAACACTCTTTTCTGGCTTAATCATGCTCGTCGTCGGTCTAGATGTTGTCATTGACGGCTATCACGGTCTGCAAGCTTGGTATCAAGGTAAGCTGCAGGTTCCCGGAGAACTTGCGGTTTATGTTAGCTTGGCGGCAGGATTGGCAATGGGCACCGTTTCACTGATTAACCATATTAGGGCGAAGCAATTGGACAGCAGTGTTTTGCGAGCGGCGGCCAAGGACAGCTTTGCCGACGCTGTGACCAGCGGTGGCACGTTACTCGCCATCTTAGGTGCCAAAGCTGGCTGGCTTTGGCTGGATGGTGGCGCAGCGGTGGCCGTTGGTTGTTTGATTTTATATGCGGCTTGGACTATCCTGCGAGAGTCCATTTTTGAATTAACAGATGGATTCGACACCAAAAAAATTGCTGCCTACCGCCAAACCATCAGTGCAGTCCCAGGTGTCAAAGGCGTTCAAAGTATTGAAGCACGATATGCAGGCGATGCTGTCTTGCTAACCATCGGTATTCGTGTCAATCCCAATATGACCGTAGCCGATTCCTATGATCTAGGAGAGCGCGTCGAACGCAGGCTCATGGATGAATACGATATTCTAGACGCTGACGTCAAAGCCTATCCAGCCGATCGAGATCCAAAAGAAGCACCACAAGACCCGCAAAAGTGAAAAGTTAGACGCACTTCAGAAGTGCTGCGTCATTAGCGCGAACTCCGGAAGAATGTCCAAAAAGAATAGAACCGTTCGCCTACATGTGTTAAGATCTAAACCATAAAGTCACCAGATGAGCCGCAGTAGTGGTCCTAGGCAGGTCTAAGAAAAACGGTGGTTGCTGCAAACCGTTCCGCCTTTGATCACGAATTACACCTCAATGAAAGCCTGGTTAACGGGTCATGCCGATATCCATTAGAGTGATGCAAAGCATAATGTGGGTGGTACCGCGGTGAAAATCGTCCCTGATCGTTGAAGATCAGGGGCTTTTTTTATGCCATTGTGAATGACCTTGACCAACGATCTAGACGTAGCCATCCTGCATCTCAGCTCACAGGTAGCGGTAAATTCTGGCAAAGACAAATTTTAGTCAAGAGCGTGAACTGGCGTGCTTAAAAGTTAAATGTAAGCGCCTTTTGGCCATAATAGCCCCAAGGCGCTTATACAGCGGTTGCTGTGCCAGCAAATGTGTTTAGGGAGGAACAAGTAACATGGCAGACAGAGGCAAAATTTTAGACGAATTAAAGTGGCGTGGGGCGTTGAATCAATTAACCGATGAAGATGGTCTGCGGAAACTGACCGAGGAAAAAGCAGTCAGTGTCTACTGTGGCACCGATCCGACTGGTGATTCACTACATGTTGGCCATTTGATTCCGTTCATGATTCTCAAACGGTTTCAACTTCTGGGCCATCGTCCCGTGATTGTCATTGGTGGGGGCACTGGCTCGATTGGCGATCCATCCGGGCGTAATTCCGAGCGGGTCTTGCAAACCATGGACACGATTGCTGCAAATAAAAAGAAATTGACCGCCCAAATGGAGAACCTATTCGGAACCGATGATTTTCGGATTGTCGATAATTATGACTGGTTATCGAAATTATCCATGCTTGATTTTCTGCGGGATTATGGCAAGCTTTTTTCCGTTAACAGTATGCTAAATAAAGAAGTCGTCGCCAGTCGTTTGGAAAACGGCATCTCGTACACGGAATTCACGTATCAGATTCTGCAGTCGGTCGATTTCCTGCACTTGTTCAAGCACGAAGATGTTCAATTGCAAATTGGCGGGGCCGATCAGTGGGGCAATATTACGGCTGGGATCGATTTGATTCATCGTATCGAGGGACCAGAAGCCCGTGCTTATGGTCTAACCAATCCATTGATGTTGAAGGCTGACGGTACCAAGTTCGGTAAGTCTGCTGGCGGCGCCGTTTGGCTTGATCCGGAGAAGACGTCACCTTACGAGTTCTATCAGTTCTGGTTCAATCAGGATGATGCCGACGTCGAGAAGTTCCTCAAGTTCTTCACGTTCTTGTCGCGCGATGCTATTGCCGAATTGGTTGAAGCAACGAAAACACACCCGGAAAAACGTGAAGCACAGCGTGAATTGGCGCGTGCGGTGACAAAGTTTGTCCACGGTCAAAAAGCGGTTGATCAGGCCGAAAACATCAGTGCTGCCCTTTTTTCCGGTGATGTCGCTGAGCTGAGTGCTGATGATATCAAGCAGGGATTCAAGCAGTTTCCAACAGTTGAGGCACCAGAGACTGCAGAAAACATTGTGACTTGGTTAGTCGACACTACCAAAATCGAACCAAGCCGCCGTCAAGCCCGCGAAGACATTCAAAATGGTGCGATTACGATCAACGGTACACGTCAGCGGGAGCTCGATTTCGAGGTTGATCCGAGCACTCATTTTGATGGCCAATATGTCATCGTTCGGCGTGGTAAAAAGCGGTACTTTTTAGTCGATATCAAGGCAGCAAAGTAACCCCTTAAGTCGCATGATTGGTATAACCAATTGACTATTAAACAATAACTGTTAATAAAAATGACGATGAGCGATTTAGACCTGTGATAAAACAAACGTTTATCACAGGTCTTTTTTGGTGCGTTCGACGCTCTTTTTCTTCTTGAAAATAACTGAAATAAAAAATCTTTATGAACTTCCTTATATCAAACCATGACAATATGTTGAAGAAAGTATTCTGATAGTAAATATGCTGTAACGAGACTGTAACAGTCCAGTGTTAATGTAGCAGTTGTGAACAAAACGAAAGCAGGAGTGACGATAAAGATGAAATTAAAGCAATTAGTTACAGGCTTTATCACAGTTGCAACATTGGCTGGGGTTGGGGTTTCAGGGGTTGCTGCCACAACAGTTAAAGCTGATGACGATAAGTCTAGCTTGACTGCCAAGAATGATGCCTTGCTTAAGCAAATCCAAACGGCAAATGAAAAAACCGCGAAGTTGAGCAGTGATGTTTCTAACAAAGCATTAGACATTAAGAATGCTGAAGAAAAAATTAGTGCTAGTCAGGCTAAAATTGCCTCTTACAACCAACAAATTGTTAAGGCGCAAGTCGAAGTCGGCAAGCGTAAAGACAACCTGAAGGAACAATTGATTTCATTGCAAAAGCAGGTTGGTAATTCAGTTACAGGCAATATCTACTTTGACTTTGTTTTGAATTCAAACAGCCTTACAGATCTTGTTGGTCGTTCACTGACGGTCAACAAACTTAGCCAAGCCAGTGCAGAAGCATTGCAGGCGGTTAAGGATTCACAGGCCAAAGTTAAGACCCTGCAAACTGAACAAGAAGCCAAGCAAGAAACACTTGTTGCGACAAAGAGCCAGTTGGAAAGCGACAAGGCTAAAATCGAAAGCTTAAAGAGTGATGCTGAAAAATCTGCATCCGATTTACAGCAAACACTTGAAGCTAACAAAGATAAGTTGGCTCAGTTGGCCGCCAGCGAAGATGCTGCTAAAGCTGCCGCAGCAACCGCTGCTGTTGCCGCAACACCATCTGCTTCTTCAACCAGCACCGCCTCAAGCAGTGCAGTTTCAAGTAGTGTTAACACCAGCACCAATACCAGCACCACCAGTGCTTCTTCAAGCGCCAGCGCTTCACAGGCACCTGCTTCAAACAATAGCTCAGTTTCAGTTTCCGGTGGCAGTATCGCTAGCAACGCTGCTAAGTATATCGGTGTTCCGTACGTTTATGGCGGCACTTCACCATCAGGCTTTGACTGCTCAGGTTTGATCTACTATGCAGCTAAAGAAGCTGGGATCAGCTTGCCACGGACTTCGCAAGCTCAAAGTACGCTTGGCTCATACGTTTCCGTTTCTGACTTAAAGGCCGGTGACTTGGTCTTCTGGGGCGGCGTTGGTAGTGCTTACCACGTTGGTATTTACATTGGCGGTGGCCAATATCTTCACGCACCAGCTCCTGGTCAAAACGTTACGATTCAGAGCATGGCATACTTCGCACCAAGCTTTGGTCGTCGTCTGTAAAAATATCGTTCACATCCTGCAATAGCATTTGAAAGGTCGATCAAGCGTGATCGATCTTTTTTTCTACTCTAAGCAAAGCATTCTTTTATAAAGGGGGACACACGCCATGGTGACAATTACTGATCAAAAACCAACTATGCCCGAGGTTTTGGCACTTTATAAAAGTGTCGGTTGGAGCATGTATACCCGCGATCCTGCGCGACTTGAACGGGCACTGACCCATTCATTGATGGTGTTAGGTGCGTATGAGGGCAAACAGTTAGTTGGCTTAATCCGAGCAGTCGGTGACGGCGAAACCATTCTTTTTATTCAGGATCTGTTGGTTTTGCCAGAATATCAGCGTCGAGGTATCGGCAAACAATTAATAGAAGCTTTGCTGGCGCGGTTCCCTGAAGTGCGGCAGCGGGTTTTATTGACGGACGATGATCCGAAAACGCGAAGCTTTTATAAAGCCGCTGGGTTTGTGGAGAGTCAACAAGTGGGCGTGATTGCTTTTTATCATGATCAGCATTAGCCATTCTTAGTTGGTAACAGCGTTATTGATAAACCGAATCAATCAACCTGTTTTCAAGCTGACTAATCCGCGCTGATTTGGTACAATCGAGGCAATCATTTAAGAGGAGGCTGATCATGAAAGCTGCGCATAAGTTGATTGTGATCACTGGGGCAACAGGGACTGGCAAAACGACGGTGAGTGGTTATCTTCGCGATAATTATCGCATCCACCGCGTGATGACGCACACCACCCGTCCGGCGCGCACAGGGGAAAAGAATGGGGTCGATTACTATTTCGAAACACCGGCGAGTTTTGCGACCAAACATTTTATCGAAAAAGTCACTTATGCTGGTTATGAGTACGGTTCCTCCCATGAATCGCTTGAAAAAAACTGGACCAAGCATCCCTTCCTTAGTATTGTTCTAGACACAAAAGGTGCCATTACCTATGTGCGTGAGTTGCCAAAGGAGGTCGTGGTCTTATTTTTAACAATTGATAACCCAACGGTATTAAAAGATCGGTTGTTGAGCCGTGGTGACGATCCTGCCATGGTCGCTGCGCGGTTGAAAAGTCCGGAATATAAGCGCGATTTAACCTTGCCAGACGAACTAAAGCCGTTTGCCACTGTGATCAAAAATGACAGTTGGGATGAGGCGCGCGAGCAAGTGGATCAATTTATGAAAACCTTGGCTTTGAAAAGTTGCGGCCTTGCCCGCATCGATTTAGAACAAAAATAAGGCGCGAGCCACGGTGATGATCACCGGTGCTCGCGCCTTGCTACATGTTGTTTGAATAATGCGATAAAATTACTTGACTGGTTTCTTAACGGCTTTAATCACGCGTTTTGCCCGTGAACGGGTTTTCGGGTTTTTACTCTTCAACCGCCGTGCTGCGGATGCGTAGTCAGTTTTTTCTGCCATATTGCTTCCTCCTGTTTTGCGTGGTACACTAATGATTGATTAATCGTAATCAATACGATTTAATAGTCTACACGCCATTAATCAAAGTGTCAAGCTAAAGGAGTTCGCATGGATAACACAACGATTGCATTAGAAGAATTGAAACAGCACGGTTATCGCGTGACCAAGCAGCGTGAATCGATGGTTGATTATCTCGGCAGGAATCAGCATCGCTACACGGCGGTGACGATACTGGATCGTTATATGCGTACCCAATTTCCGGGAGTCTCTCACGATACTATTTATCGAAATGTCAAATCATTTATTGAGATGGGCATTGTTGAAAGCCGGATGCAAGATGATCAGATTGTTGTGAAATTACAGTGTGATTTCCAGCATCCGCATCACCACCACTTTATTTGTACAAATTGCGGGAAAGTGATCGAGTTGAAAATGTGTCCACTCAATTACTTCGAGAAACAAGTGCCGGGTGCAAAAATTCAAAGTCATAATTTTGAACTTTATGGGCTGTGTGCGGAATGCCAGCAACATGCAGACCGCCTTAAAAATGCCTAAGCGACAGGCGAGCATGTACATGTTGATGTATGTGCTTTTTTTATGAACGCAGGCGGCAGCGCTTTGAAGACACGGCGTCAGCGGAATGCGCCCCCGAATGAGTTGAGGTGGAAGACGTTTAGGTGTACGTTGTCGGCTTCTTCCATCTTTGAATGGGAGCGTGTTATCAGGCCAGACATGACCACCATTTAAAGAGGCCGGAAATGGCAACCTTGTCATCTTAGCAAGAACTTAAATGGTATCATCTAGTTATTGAGGTACAATTAAACGATGGATGAAAGGAGCTGGCTTCATGGCTTATCGTACCCCGCCATTATTACCACCGACTGCGATTGTGTCACTCATTGTTTTGATCAGTGCATATAACATTGTGAACACGATCAATCCGGTGAACCAACCAAAATCGGCGACTGAGCAAAGTGAATTGGTATCAAAAATAAAATCAGAATCTGCCTCGCGTGCTGGTCAGTCCGCTTCGTCACATGTTGCACCGAGTCAAGCTTCGGCGTCGCGGCAACCAGAGGCTAGCCAATCGCAGGCTGAAACTAGCAATCAAGATCAAAATGATGATAACAGCACCGTGAGTTCGGCTGCTTCAACTCAGGAACCAAGCAGCTCAGACACAACGTCAACCCCGTCTGCTTCTGCCTCAACAAGCGCAACAACGCCTAGTGAGCAGAATAATAATCAAAATAGTCAAGAAACAGACACAACCGGCTCTGGCGGTCAGTAACTCGCGGAAAGGATGAGATCATGTTAACTGTTATTGATATAATCAACCGCGTGTTGGGCTATTTTAACGTTGCCGACAAACCCAAGGGGAAAGCCTTCACGTGGGTGGCACTCATTGCCAACTTCTACTTACTATATGTGGCGATTCAAAACCTGCGCTATCCGGACTTTCGCATTCGCGGCGCACTGTTTATGCTTGCATTTGTTGTCTTTTTGTATTTTATTGGCTTGAACTTCTTATATTATTTTACAAATAAGACAACGAAGTTTGACATTTCACCCAAGGTTGAAAAATGGCTTGGCAGTAACGCTGCCAAAAAAACCGCTGTCGAAAATGAATTGCGCACACAATTGGGTGCAGCACCGGCCCAAGGCGTTTTTTCACAAGATCAATTGCTGACGGCCGATGTCACCATGACGGAGGAACAGCAAGCCAATTTGGATACGCTTGTCGATAGTCTCGTTAAACAAGGTGTGCTGAGTTTGAATTATCAAGGACTAGATGACAAAGCCGTTGGTCGTGTGGCGCAGGAGACGCAACAACCGGTTCTGGCGATTGGCGCACCGTTCCCGTTGCCATTTTTTGATCTACAGCACCTAGACAGTAAGCTTGTCATCACGGGCGGCTTGAATGCCTTAATGGCCAAGCCACTGGCCACCGTTGATCGGGTTGGTTTGTTGCCGGTCAAAGCGGCGCAGCGTGACTATCATCTAGTGGTTGCCAATGTCTTTTTGATCGGTGGTGAACAGAAGCTGCTGGGTCGAAGCGGCTTACGCAAGGAAGCGCAACCTTACAGTTTAACCGTGCAGTTGGCGTATCAGGACAAGGCAACTACTGGTGATCGGCAGCCTGAGCATGAGGCGGAGCCTTTGGATTCACAACACACAACGCGCGAAAGCCAACGCGAAACTGCTAAGATGACCAATGAGCCAGCCCCGTCAGCCTCACAGGCTGCATCCAAGCCTTTGCCGACTCGCGAAAGCAGACGGCATCGCCACGATGAATAAACTGTTATGAAATAGTTGTGCCATCAATTGAAAAAAGGCTACAGTCAGGACGACGTTACTTTTCTAGAAACGCAAAAGTGACGTTGGCCTGATTTTTTTGAGTGTGAGTTCGGTGATTAACCAGCGGCAGGCAATCAAGATAACGGTCCTTTTGAATGGTAGCAAGGCAATCATAACGTTTTAGGACTGATTCATTTGTCATAGAACGGTAGCTACTGACGTCTGAGCGGTTTTAGATACCAGTGATCACAAGACCCTTTAAAACTTCATAGAACGCTCAGAAGTCCCAAATAAAGGCGATGAGAAGCTCTTCAAAGCAAAAAGGTTGTCATAATGAATAAGAAATATTTGCGCATTATTAAGTTTCTCTGTAAAATCCATGATAAGCATCAGTGAACCCAAGGAGGTCCTCGAACATGTCAATGATCGAATTTCATGACGTTAATAAGTACTTTGGTAAATTTCATGCTTTAAAGAATATCAATCTCACAGTTGATCGTGGTGAAGTTGTCACCATCATTGGGCCGTCTGGATCCGGCAAAAGTACCTTACTTCGTTGCATCAATGGGCTGGAGCGGATCACATCTGGACAACTAATCGTGAATGATTTTGACCTAGCTGACAAGAAAACCGATATGAACCGCATTCGCAAAAATGTGGGTATGGTTTTCCAGCATTTTAACCTGTATGCCAATAAGAATGTGTTGCAAAACGTGACCTTAGGACCAGATTTGGTTCTGAAACGAAATAAGCAAGAAGTTGAGCAGGAAGCGCATGATCTGTTGAAAATGGTTGGCCTCGAAAATAAAGCCGACAGTTTCCCAGGTGAGCTTTCTGGTGGACAGCAACAGCGGGTAGCTATCGCCCGCAGTTTGGCGATGAAACCTAAAGCTATTTTGTTTGACGAACCGACCAGTGCACTGGATCCGGAAATGATCGGCGATGTGCTGGATGTGATGCAGAAAATTGCCGAACAGGGCATGACCATGGTGGTTGTCACTCACGAAATGGGCTTTGCTCGTCACGTCGGTAATCGGATTGTCTTTATGGATGACGGCCAGATTCTGGTTGACTCGGCCAATGTCGATCAATTCTTTGATGATCCTCAAGAACCACGGGCCAAGGAATTTCTCAGTAAAATTATTAACCACTAAGGGCGTGAGCTGGGCGGTGAAAATGGCGTATAAACGGCCTTGGAAGTGATGGCCTTGGCCACCATGATCAAGATCCTTATGCGCAGATTTCTACGCCAGCGATCGCGTTTAAAGAGGAGGAAGTTGAATGGCAAAATTGTGGAAACGCATGCTCCTGCCGTTGCTCTTAGTGTTGTTAATGATGCCACTAAGTAGTTGCGGCAAAAGTGTCGCCGATCGCGATATTTTAACAACTGCCAAGACGACAAATACGATTGTCTGGGGTGTTAAAGCTGACACCCGTTTGTTTGGACTGATGGATATCAAAACCGGTAAAATTGAAGGTTTTGATGTCGATATGGCTAAGGCAATCACGAAGCAGATCCTTGGCAGCAAAGGCAAGGCCCAACTGGTCCAGGTCACCAGTGATACTCGGGTGCCGATGATCAAAGGCGGCAACGTCGATGCGGTGATTGCAACGATGACAATTACGCCAGAACGTCAAAAGATTTTGGATTTTTCCGATGTTTACTTCAACGCTGGCCAAAGTATTTTGGTTAAAAAAGGCAGCCCGATTAAGTCCGTCAAAGACTTGAAGAAGGGGACAAAAGTCATCGGGGTGCAAGGCTCTAATTCCGTTGACAACGTTAAAAAAGCCGCGCCAGATACCACCGTTTTGCAGTTGTCTGATTATGCGCAGGCCTTTACTGCGCTGAAGTCAGGGCAAGGCGATGCACTCACGACTGACAACGGCATTCTTTATGGGATGTCCGAACAAGATCCAAATTATATCGTCACAGGCGGTACCTTTACGAAGGAGCCTTATGGGATTGCGATCAACAAGGGTCAAAAACCATTTGTGCAGGCTGTCAATAAGGCGATTAAGCAACTTAAGCAAAACGGCACCTATGCCAAGTTAATTAAGAAGTGGTTTGGCGACGTGCCAGGCTTCAGTCTCAAGGAGGTGGAATAGCATGTGGTCAATTCTCACCAATAACTGGGGAACCTTTATGTCCGGTGTCGGTTACACACTGGCTTCCAGCATTCTCGCCTTGATTGGCAGTTTAATCGTTGGCACCTTGTTCGCACTCCTAGAAATTTCGCCATTCAAGAGTTTGCGGGTGATCGGGCGCATTTACGTTGAAATAGTGCGGAACATCCCACTGCTAGTTATTACATTGGCCTTTTACGTGATCGTACCGCAGTTCATCGTTAAAATTGACGGTTTTACGGCTGGGACGATTGGTTTGCTGATTTATACCAGTGCATTCATCGCGGAAACGGTGCGTGCCGGCATTGAAGCTGTGCCAGGCGGGCAAATGGAAGGCGCTCGTAGCATTGGTATGACGTACAATCAAGCGATGATCCAGATTATTTTCCCGCAAGCTTTTAAAATGGTTATTCCGCCATTGGGCAATCAGTTCATCAACTTGGTCAAGAACAGTTCTGTCCTCGCCTTTGTTGCTGGGTTTGACCTGATGTACCAAGGCAAACTGATCGCCGCCACGACGTTTTCCACCTTTGATACGTATCTGATTGTTGGGGTTTTCTACCTCGTGTTGACGATGCCATTAAGTTATCTGATGCGATATCTTGAGAAAAAATGGGTCACCGCCTAGAAAGGAGCAGGGCTTATGCATAATTTTATTGACGCGTATTCATGGATTAACCTGCGTTACCTGCTTCAAGGACTAGGGGTGACACTGGAAGTTTCGATTGTCTCGATATTCTTTAGCTTTATTCTGGGCGTGATTCTTGGCCTAGCACGTTACGTGAAAATTAAATATTTTTCAGCAATTGTAGGTTTTGTGATTGATTTGATTCGAAATCTGCCATTACTGCTGATTTTGTTCTTCACTTATTTTGCCTTACCTGACATTGGTATTCGCTTGAATGTTGTCGCTGCGGCGATTATCGCCATGAGCATTTTCGAATCGGCCATGCTCGCCGAAATCGTTCGTTCTGGCATTAACGCGGTGCCGCGTGGCCAGATGGAGGCCGCCCGCAGCAACGGGCTCACGTTCTATCAGGCGATGCGCTACATCATCATGCCACAAGCCTTGAAGAAAATGATTCCGCCAATCGTCAGCCAGTTTATCTCGCTGGTCAAGGACACCTCGCTGGCCACCATCATTCTCTTGCCAGAAGCAACCTACCACGCGCAAATTATTTATGGGCAGAATATCAACTATATGATTCCGATGTTTGTGGCGCTGGCAGTGATGTACTTCGTGGTCAACTATGCCTTGTCACTGGCAAGTCGTTGGTTGGATCGGCGGCTCGTGCAGTCGAATTAGGATCAATGTAGCTTAGAAAAATATCACAGTAAAGGAGCGGCGCTAGACAGCGGCGCTTTTTATCATTTTGCTAACATTTTCAGTAAGTGGCGGTGACATGACAGAAGCTGTGATACGATAATGAAGAAAATGAAGCCACCATAATGGAGGAAACTATTTTGAGCAACTACTTAGTGACTGGCGGAGCCGGCTTTATTGGGTCCAATTTAACCGAACTGCTATTAACCGACCCGAAGAACACCGTGACCATCGTCGACGATTTATCAATGGGTCTGCGGGAAAATATTCCAGACTCTGATCGGGTGACTTTTTATGAACACAGCATCACGGACCATGATTTCATGTCCCGTTTGCTGATTGACGGTAAATTTGACTACATCGTTTTGCTGGCGGCAATTGCCAGTGTGGCAGATTCCGTTGAGCGCCCGTATGCAACGCATTTGGTGAATCAAGAGGCCAATCTTAGCATGCTGGAAACTTTGCGTACGCATCAAATCACGTTTAAAAAGCTGTATTTTTCGAGCTCTGCAGCCGTTTACGGCGATTCACCAGCATTGCCTAAAGCGGAAACCATGGCAGTTAAACCGTTGACACAATATGCGGTGGATAAATTTGCTACTGAACGGGAAGTTCTTAACTATGGGCGGCTGTACAACATGCCAGTTGTCTGCACCCGCTTCTTCAACGTGTACGGTCCAAAGCAAAACCCGAAATCACCATACAGCGGCGTTTTGTCAATCATGATGGATGCGTTAAAAGCCGACAAGCCGTTCGCCTTCTTCGGCGATGGTGAGCAGACACGTGACTTTATCTATGTAGGCGATGTTGTGCGGGCCATTCGCGGTTTGCTCGAAACACCGAGTGCCCGAGACGACGTATTTAATGTTGCAAATGGCCAGCAAACCTCGTTAAATCAGGTCGCTAAAGAGCTTGAAAAGTTAACTGGCAAAACACTGCACGCGACTTATCAAGAACCCCGATTGGGCGATATCCGTGACTCGTATGCTCAGGTAGACAAGCTGGATCAGTTCGACTTTATGCCGCATACGCCGCTGGCTGAGGGGTTGGCGAAGTATGTGGCGTCGGTTGAATGATATTTTTCAGGCTAACTCATCGGTGTGACTTTGAAGAAAAATTCTTTATAGAAACCTCAGTGTTGGGGGCTTTAGATAGAGGAATGTCATACATATGCTATAATGAGTGAGCTTGTTTTCAATTCAAGCAAAGATAATTACTGAGAGGGTTGCTGTATGAAACAGAGTGCCGAATGGAATGGCCTTAAACGACTGTTAACAATGATCGGTGACGTTGGTCTTTTTAACTTAAGCATCTTGTTAGCCTTTTACTGGCGGTTTGGCCGGGTGATTCCAGAGTATAACTTTGACATGTACGAGCGCTCAGCGATTTATATTTCGCTGTTGTTCCTGTTCGTTAACTTCTTTTTAGGCGTTTATGTTTATTACAATAGGCGTATAAGCGACATTATTTTCAACACGGTTTTAGCGCAAACAATTACCATATTAGGGCTGACCATGATCACGTTTATGGGCCGCCTGTTTGCGTTTCCGCGTTTGGTCCTTGGTTATTCATTCCTACTGAGTATTCTGATTCTTGGCATATGGCGGATTTTCATTTATTACATGTATGTCCGTTTCACGAGCAACTACAAGGTCGCAGTGCTCTCATATGAACATGAACTGCCTGCGGTTTTGGAAAACTTTAACTCAGCCAAAAACAATAAACATAAGGTGACTTATGTTGTCTCGGATCATTTTGTCGAGAATGCCAAGGCCATTATCGATAAGGTTGATATTTTCTATTTAACAAAGGGGCTTCCGGATGAGACTCGACGTGAAATTATCGATATCATCATTAAGCATGAGAAAACGATTCTGTTGCCATCCACGTTCGATAATTTGTTGATGTTGCGACCTAACCTTATGAACTTTGAAGATGAGAGTGTCATGGGTATGACTCAATTTAGAATTAAGCCTGAAAGTGCTTTTCTTAAGCGGATTTTTGACATTGTTGTCGGAATTCTCATGTTGATAGTGGCATCGCCATTTATGCTGATAACGGCAATTTTGGTTAAGTTAACTTCACCAGGCCCGATTATTTACAAGCAGGTTCGGATTACCATGAATCAACGTGAGTTTAAAATTCTGAAGTTTCGAACAATGTCAGCCACGGCTGAAGCCAAATCGGGACCGGTTTTGGCCACGGAACACGACTCGCGAATTACACCAGTTGGCAAATATTTACGAAAATTTCGGCTTGATGAACTACCGCAAATTTTCAATGTGTTAAAGGGTGATATGTCGATTGTGGGTCCGCGTCCAGAGAGACCCTTCTTTGTGAATCAGTTCAATGAGCAAGAACCGCATTATTATTTGCGGCACAACGTACGCGCAGGTATTACAGGATACGCGCAGGTTTACGGGAAGTATGCCTCTGATTATCACAGCAAGTTAAAGTTTGATCTGTTGTATATTAAAACGTACAGTATTTTCTTAGATGCACGGATCTTGCTACAGACTATTAAGATTTTGTTTGACAAGGTGTCTTCTCAAGGACTCGAGGAAGATCCTGAACCAGCGCGACAAAAGCTCCATGACATTGTTGTTGAACAGGATATTACGCATTTGAGTTAACAAACTCAAATGCAATGATTTCAGCATGACGCTTGAGTCGGTCATGCTTTTTTAATGGTCGCGACTATGATTAATTGGGCCAATGAATTATTGTTCATAGAAGCATATAATATAAATATCCAAATAGGGGGGTATAAAAATGAAGAAGACACTCTTATTACTACCTGCTGTTCTGCTTCTTTTTGCCACAGGTTGCGGTCAAAATAGTCAAAGCAGCAGTAAAAGTGACTCTGTGAGAACTAGTCAATCCAAAAAACAGGCTAAAAAATCATCAACGAGCAGCAAGCGAAGCAGCGCAGCTTCCAAAACAGACAATGCATCTGGTTCTAGTTCAAGTGTCGCAACACCGTCCTCCTCAGCTAACGGGACTGCGGATGCAACTGAGCAGCGGTACGCGGCCTTGAAACAAGCAACATATAACCAGCTAGGTCAGGTTAAGTGGCCAGCTAATTATTCAGTCAATCCTAATCAATATCTGAACGTTCTTGGAACTGGGGACAGTCACAACTACTCACTTTTCTTCAGTCAAGGTAATGCTGCGTTGGCGTATAATGACGCTGGTTTACAAAGTGTGAATGCTGAATTTGCTATTCAAAAGAAGACTTATGCGAATGCAAGTCAGGCTCAAGCGCAAATTAGTGCTGATCAATCAACTCAGGGATTACCACAAGTAGCGATCGGCGATGGGATTTCCGCAACTAAGCAAGGGGCAGCGGGGTCGACTTACCTGACGTGGCAGGAAGGGCGCTGGACGATCACTGTTAGAGCTTCAACGATTAATGGCGAAGACCCATTGCCACTGGCTAAACAGGCAGTCGCATGGTTTGCTAGCAATGCATTGCCGGTGCCAGATAGCCACGGAACGGTTGATTTATCTGTCACCACCTCCGACACCCGCCAAAATCAAATCACTTGGACGGAAGGCAGCCAGGTCTTCTTAATTTCTGGCCTTGATCCAATGAAGACCATTCGAGAAGGCACTGAAACGCGTTAGTGACTTTTACGCCAGTTTCTCGAAGGTATTAGGTGACGTAACCCTTCAAGAACAAACTTCTTGGAGGGTTTTTAAAAAATAGCAAGGCTTTGCAACTCAAAAAGGATCTATCGCTTTTTAGTTAAAAAGCGGGATTTTTAGGAGTGTCAGCATACTTTAAAAACTGGAGTCTTAACCTACGTCAAAGTTGCATCAATCTTATGAAATTTTTGAATACACTTGTAGAAGAGATTGAGGAGTTGTCTAACGCGCGTGACGACTCGTTTTATAAATAAATGCTGTTTGTAATCCTGTGTTAGAAGCATCTGTGCTGTTTTTAGATACTTCAGATTGTAAGCGTAAACTGGTATTATGTACATTGTGAATGGCCTTTGTGTGGCTGCAGAGCAAACCATTACTGATTTGATTTTTAGAAGGAGGATCATTTTGATGAAAGGTATCATTCTAGCCGGAGGATCAGGTACACGGCTGTATCCCATTACGGAGGCTGTCTCGAAGCAGTTGGTCCCAGTTTATGACAAGCCAATGATCTATTATCCCCTATCAACTATGATGCTTGCGGGCATCCGGGATATCTTGGTCATTTCGACGCCAAGAGATATTGATCGTTTTCAGGATCTGCTGAAAGACGGGTCGCAACTAGGGCTTAACATTACTTATAAGGTACAGGACAAACCAAATGGCCTTGCGGAAGCCTTTATAGTCGGGGCGGACTTTATTGGGGACGATTCTGTTTGTCTGATTCTGGGCGACAATATCTTTTACGGTAGTGGGTTGTCCAAGTTGGTTCAGCGCTCAGCAGCGAAGACCTTGGGTGCAACCGTCTTCGGTTATCAAGTCAATGATCCGGAACGATTTGGGGTCGTTTCGTTTGACGACGAACATCACGTGAAGTCGA
>ENA-OWZV01000186-OWZV01000186.1-human-gut-metagenome-genome-assembly--contig:-NODE-186-length-18266-cov-199.681401_pt1 | contig 18266 bp, 18 predicted proteins | sample MGYA00249264_ERZ652123 | MGnify/ENA primary metagenome ERZ652123 (study PRJEB26925, sample SAMN05827256) | human gut metagenome | biome: ENVO:2100002; feature: ENVO:00000062; material: ENVO:00002003... | reverse complement strand
CTGTTGTTCTTTCTGAATATGTGATGGTATGCAATGGGTTTTGCCGCGGTGCATTGCGTTGCGACTATGCCAAGAACGCATACTCATATAGGTACGTTTATGGGCATGGTGCGAACGAGTCGGCTCGATATCACCGGCAATGATTCAGCTATGCGTCAATGAGAGGTGTACTGATCAGATGGCGTGTTCGTTCACGCCGTTGCTGCTGAATGCGATGTGTTGAATCATGGTTCGCGCACCATAAGGTCTTACGTCCGAATCCGTCAAATCACGCGGTGTGTGAAATGCCCGTTGTATATAAAAAGTCCGGTGCAACGCACGATGATAATGCGTTGCACCGGACTTACTGCAGAAACAATTGTTACAGACTGTAGATCTGTGCGCCGAACGGCCAGAGCGCGAGCTTGGCCATTTTGAACGACTGGAGGCCGAACGGGATGCCGATGATGGTGATGCAGTTGAGCACGCCTGCACCCAGATAGCCGAGTGCCATCCACCAGCCGACCAGCACCACCCAGAGGATATTGGCCAGCGTGGAGCCAACGCCGCCACCGTATTGCACGGTTTTGCCGAACGGTGTCAAGGTAAGGCCCGCCATTTTGAACGCCTGAACTCCTAGTGGAATACCGATAATGGTGATGCATAGAAACAGTCCGATCAGTGCCCAGCTGATGGCGATTGCCAGTCCGCCCAGAATGATCCACAGAATATTGCCGATGACCCTCATCGTAAGTTCCTCACATTTGCCGGCATTGCGCCGGATACCGAATCGAATGCTGGATTCCATTCTATTAGGCGAACGCGGGCGATATGTGGGGAATCGGTGACGGGACCCCTGAGCATCCCCTGAATCGTCCCTGAGCCGCATGCTCAGGCGCCTACTCGGGTGAGCATTCTCACATTCGGCTGATTTCTAGCGAAAAACCCTTGTGCGGGCGGGCTGTGGACTATAGCATCACGACACATGACCACTACACCGCAGCCTTCTCAGGCATTTCAGTCCACTGCCACCAAACCCGCCACCAACCGCGATCTGCCCCTGCCGCAGTCCGACCGAGACCCCAAGAGCTACCGTGGCGTGGACCGCGACCAGCAGGTCGTGGACATCATCTCCAAACTCACCAGTGAGAAGGCCACGATTCCGGCAAGCTGCGTGCAGCGCGACGCCGCCGACACCGGTCCGGAATCCAACAGCGCCGACGTGGGGATCGGCGAAGCCATGCTTACCATGCAGACCGAGCGTGGTAAGCAGGCGATTATCGGCGAGGCCTTCCGACTGCTGCGCGCCGGCGGCACCTACTCGATTCACGAACTCGGCCTGTAGCCGGACAACCTGGACGAATCCGTCAAAGATGAGGTGCGCAAGCCCGAAGCGTAACAGCGGTGTGCCGGCCCAACGATGGCCGGATAATGGGAAACAAGTAAAAGCGATGACGCGTATGTGAGGTACGCGCGACGAATAGGAGAACATCATGGCCGATGAGAACGAGCAGCAGACCGCATGCAAGGCAGGACGCGACGAGCAGCATTGCAAGTGCAAGCAGCGTAGGGAAGCCGCCGCGGCAGCCGAGGCGGCTGCCGCCAACGGCGAACACCACTGCGCCTGCAAGCACGAGCACGCCGAGGGCGCGGCCGCGGAGCCGGGCGCGAAGAAGGAGTGCCACTGCAAGCATGGCGAAGTCGCGGCCGCTGAAGCGGGTGAGGCCAAGCACTGCGCCTGCAAGCACGACGCCCACGACGCCGAAGGCCACGCCATTTCGACCGAGCCGCATCTTGGATTCATCGAAGACTTGGCCTCGTTGATCGATATTCAGGAGGAGGCCACTGTCTCCCGTACGGTGCTGCGCGAGGACGGCCTGCGCGCCGTGCTGTTCGGCTTCGACAAGGACCAGGCGCTGAGCGAGCACACCGCGGCCATGCCCGTGACCATCCAGGTGCTGGAAGGCAAGCTGCGCGTCGGCGGCGAAGGCCGTGAAGTCGAGCTTACGGCCGGCGGCATCGTCTACCTGAGCGCCCGTCTGCCGCACACCGTCTATGCCGTCGAACCCAGCAAGATGCTGCTGCAGATGTTCGACAACCGCGGTTGATTCGGTGAATGACTGACAATCACGTATGAGAAGCTGATTGCCGTTAGACCATTCATGATGGCTTCCTTCATATGGTGTTGGTCGTATGACCGTAATATGAAGGAAGCCATTTTTAGACGTTGGGGGAGAGCTTGAATTCGACGCCATCATCATACGGCCTCAAGGGTGCATAAACGATGTCACAAGTAGACGCACGCCCGCCAGCCATCCCAAACGTCACAGCAAACCTAGAACCCGCATGAGCTGACGGCCGATATTCGCCATGGCTGCATCATCAACCACGCCGACTTGGTATCCCAGCAGTTTGCGGTCGACGGTGACGATCTTGTCCGTCATCACGTAACTCACTTTGTTCAGGCCGTTCTCCGGACTTGGTTCCAATCGGACCCGCGTGTCGATGTCGGAGGAATCGTATGAGGTCAGCAGACAAGTGATGACGGAATCGAACCGATCGACGGCATCGCTCTGCACGATGACAACCGGCCGTGGCTTGCTGGCGTAGCCATCGGCCTGCAACGTCCAAATCTCACCTCGTTTCATCGGACATCCTCAAGGCGAGACGACTGGCATACTCAGTAGCGTCCCGCTCGGACGCAAACGGCTCCACGTCATTTCGTGGCAAACGCACCTCATAGGGGAACCCACGGTAATCATTGAACGCGCTGATGAACATACGCAGGGCATCGGCCGGGGTGGTACCCAGCTGTCGGGTCGTCTCCTTAAACAACGCAGCCTGCTCGTCATCAACTCGCGTGGCAATCTGCATGCTCATAGCCACTCCTTATTGCTATTTACTATCTTTTTGCACCAAATTGTATCAAATACTTGACTTCAGAGTGAAGCCCCCGCGTTCCAAGGCCCTTGTCTATACTGTAGACAGTTGTTCTTCATATGTGAATCGCCCGATATGACTTTGGAGCGGGCTTGTGATTGGAGGGGCCGGATATGACGAGTTACGTGCTGCGGCTCTATGATGATCCGCTGCTCCGGTTCGATGCGTCGTATGGCGAGGGCCTGCTGGCGGGCAAGATCGAGGCGCATGTCCGCTGGTTCGATGAGTCGAAGCGCGCGTTGCTGCCGTTTCCGTTGGCTCCGGAGCCGGATAATGCGAAGCTGACGACGTGGCTGGAGCGGCGCACGATTCCGAAGAATCGTGAGTTCGCCACGCAGGTTCTCGCGCAGGCGGGGTTGAGCATTGCGGATACGCTGGGGATCATCGACCTGTGCAAGGGGCTGTCGGTCAACGATTCGTTCTGGGCGGAACGCGACGGTGAGAACCTCAAGTTCGCGGACATCAATCTGTATGACAATCCGTTGGACGAGACGCTCGCCATCGTGGCCTACACGGGGTATACGTCGAGCGAGAAGCATGCGATCGGTCTGTCGAGCGAGTGGACGACGGGCGGCCAGTTCCCGAAGGCGTGGCGGCATACGGAACGTGGGCTGGAACTGTGGAAGGCGGGTTCCGAATGGTATGCGAACGCCGGTTTGGAACCGTATTCCGAGTATCTCGCCTCGCAGCTGGCGCGCAGGCTCGGTGTGAATGCGGTCGACTACCGCATCGCCCGTTGGAAGGGCAAGCTCGCGTCGGTGTGCGGTTCGATGAACTCAAAGGACGTGTCGTTCGTGCCGTTCTATGCGGCGACGCAGCTGGCGTCGTTCCCGGAGATCCTCGCCGCCGCACGCGCCGTGTCCGAGGAATCGTTCGAGGCGATGCGCACGATGCTAGTGTTCGACGCGCTCATCGTCAATCAGGACCGTCACGCCAACAACCACGGGTTCCTGCGCGACAACCGTACCGGCCGGATTCTGGGTCCGGCGCCGTTGTTCGACCATAACATGTCGCTGTTCAAGAACGACATGCGCGCCGACTGGGAGGGCGGCGCGTGGATTCCGCAGGTACTGTCCGAACGTCAGCCGGCAAATTCTCGTATGACGTTCCGCGACCAGTGCGCGGCCATCATGGGCAGCGCGCAGCATGAGATGTTGCGCAAAACGTTGGACGTCACCTTGGAGAACGACCCGGCTTACCCGCTGGAGCCGGGCCGCATCGAGGCGTTGAACGACTACCTGCACGCGGCCGCACGATCCCTGCTCGAACTGCCGGTGGTCGACGAGTCGAAGCTGTCCGACCAGCTCGATGCGTTGCAGCCGTCAATCGAACACGCTCCTGTCATCCTCAACGAACGACTGTTGCGATAGGCCAAACCGGTCGAGTTCGCCAATAAAAAGGACCTTCCGGGTTGCGCACTGTGAGGAGGCGTGGAAGGCTGCTATTGACTTGAATCCTATTATGCAACCGTGACTGCGTGCCTGTTCATGTTCCAGTCCGGTTGTGTGATGGACAAGTGCGGTATGAAGGCCGTTTCAGACCGACTACGATCTGCTGACCTTCGACCCCAGCACCTTGGACGACATCCGCCCGCTCGTGCAGGCCTGACGCCGGGGCGCTTGATCCAATGACCACCATCGTCGTATGTGCGATTACAGTGGTCGTTTTCATACCTACGGTACGGGGATGACGCGAACGGCCAACATCACCATGATTGATGGCGGCCGTTTGCATATCCACACATGGCTTTGATGTCTCAGCTGTCCAGAGCGAAGATGATGGAATCCCGTCCTAGAACCGCCGCGTTACGTGCGCGACTGGCGGCAGCATCGCGGTGGCCAGGGCGAACGTCACCGCCAGGACCGCGCCCGCCGGGTGGACGCTGTACGCCCAGCCGTATGCGATCTGTCCGAGGGGCTGAGCGCACATGCTCGCGGAGAGCGCGAGCGACATCACCTTGCCGGTCATGTCCTCGGGGCAGCCCATCTGGATCGCCGGCACGGCGATGAGGTTCGCGAGGGTGATGGCGATCATGGTTCCGCAGGTGCTCGCCGTGAGCACCGCGAGTCGCATCACTCCACCTGCGGGAATCGTCATGACAAGCGCTTGGGGCAGGATGGTGAGCGAGAAGGCGGCGATCGCCATCGGGAATCGCCGCATGGACAGCGACCTCGCGACCCGCCCACCGACGAGCGCGCCGAGCAGTCCGGATGCTCCCACGAGACCATATGCAAGGCCGTACGCCGTGGAGCCGAACCCCAGTACGGTCCGCACCATGTAGGGGAAGCCGACCTCCGCATACCCCGTCACCAGGAAGTTGAGCGCGGCGCAGATCAACACCAGATGCAGCACATGAGGGCGTTCGCGGGTGAGGAAACGTCCGGCCGCGCGCAGGTCGTCGACCGCGGTGACGCGGCCGGCGTCGCCGCGGTCGGGAGCGCCGAGCCGGATGAAACACTCCACGACGGCGGCCGCACCGAACCCCACGATCGTGAGGCCCATCATGGGCATCGCACCAACCGCCGCGTACAGCACGCCGCCGAGCACGGCGGGAACGAGCGTGCTCGTCTGGTTCACTACGTTCACCACGGCCATCGCGCGACGCATCACATCCTCGCCATGGGAGCGGAACATCTGCGGCAGCGCCGCCTGCACCGTAGGCGTCTCCATCGCGTCAAGCACGGCGAGCACCACCTGCATCACGGCTATCGCCGCCAGATTGAAACCGGCGGCCGAAAAGATCGCCACGCAGACGAGCACCGTCACGGCGGAAAGCGCGTCAAGCGCCACCATGACGGTCCGACGGTTCGTACGATCCGCCATCACGCCGCCAAGGGGCGAGAGCAGAATCGTGGGCAGGATGCTCGCAGTAAGAATGGAGGCGAACGCCGCCGCCGAGCCGGTCTTGTCAAGCACCCACATGGACATGGCAAACCGCAGCATAAGGTTGGCGAAGAGCGATATGCCGAGACCCGCGACGAGCAGGCGGAAGTCGCGTGTGCGAAGAGGATCAGCGGCTTGGCTTCTTTGTGGTTGGGTCGTGCATTCGTATGCGTTCGTCATCGTGGATTCCTTTCTTGTGATTGGCCACGGCCATTTATACAAACCGACCGTCGGTCTGTTATGGTGATAACAATACGCCCAAGGGAAAAGGCGCGGAAGCGCTTCGACATCTGTGACGTCAGGATGTGCAAGAAGCGGCGCACCCGGGCGCGTCTCCTATGCGGACGCTGTATCCTCTTCCGGCGTCAGGGCCGTGAGCCCTTCGGTCGTCCGCAGGATGAGCGTCTCGTCGAACACTGGCACGCCGATGGCGTCGAGCATCGTGGCGAGGCAGCGGATGCGGTGTTCCATGCCGGCATGATCGGCGGGGTAGAAGCAGGGCATGAGCCAGTAGTTGCCGAGGAGCGAGAGCAGTTGCGCCGCCTCCTCGGGGTATGCCGTGGGAATGGAGCCGTCCTGCACGCCCATATCGATGAGCGAGCGGAAGGACTCCGGCAGTCTCGTCGACCAGAAGCGCATGTTCGCCGTAAAGAACGCAGGATCCTTGAGCAGCGCCAGCTGGGAACGGACCAGGTCCAGATGATCGGGGGCGTCCACAGCGGAAACGATGAGCGCGCGCAGCTTCTCAAGCGCACTCATGTCCTTGCGCTCGATGAGTTTGTCGAGAAGACGCGCGGTTACGGCCCACTCGTCGGCGTTCAGCCGGTCGAGAATCGCCTCCTTCGATTTGAAGTGGTGGTAGAGCCCGCCCTTGGACAGTCCCAGGTCGTTCAGGATGTCCTGGATGGACGTCTTCTCGTAGCCCTTTTCAGCGAAGAGCCTGCGGGCGGAATCGAGGATTCGTCGTTCGGTGTCTCCGGAATGTATATCGTGCGCCATGCGGATGGCCTGCCTTTCGTTCATGTCCCCGTCAAGCATACAGACCGTCGGTCGGTCTGTCAAATGATTGAGGAAGTCACCCTGCGATGCGATTGAATATCCGCGGCAAGGCAGGACGAAGAAGACCGGTAAGACGCAGAGTTCAAATTCAACATCTCGAAGTAAGTGTTTCTCTGGCTCCCCTCTTTGAGGGGAGCTGTCGCTACAAGCGACTGAGGAGCGGCGCGGATAAGGCCTGAGAAGTCGTCTTCTCAGGCCTTTGTCATGACATTGTTCTGCAAGGGCTGGCTGCTGCAGCAGCATAATGTGTGTTCTATTATGAGTCTTCGCCAGAAATCATGACGGAAACACGAGATGCAACCCTTAGCTCGCCCCTGATTCATCCCCGGACCGTTATTCAGGCGGAGCGTATGCGGTAAGCCCAATCCTTTTGTGAAGATTTTGTGTATTGTCGGGCATGCGTGGTTTTCACCGTCGATTTGAATGATGATAGGCTTCTCGATGTCCGCCGTACGAAGACCCATCAAGGAGATGCCATGAACCTGTATCGCTACGCGATGTTCATCGCACGCGCCTGCCGTGGGTCGTTCGTCGGCAATGTTCTGTTTGCCAATCCACAAATGGCCCTATTCTCGATGCTGGTGTAGCGGGGACGTGCCTCATGCCGGGATGTGCCGATGGCCCATCCGCAGTCGACGTCGCATGAATCGCTCACCATAGCCATCAACTTACGCAAAGCCGCGAATCGTTTGCCGTATATGAATGCGGAACGGATGGCGGCTTTTCCTTTACCCCGGACTCATCGGTGTCCCCGCGTCTTGACACAGGTATGGGGCCGGATCGTCCATACATGCCGTTACCAACAGAAGGAAATGCTGTGACCTCACAGAAAACCGCGGAATTCGGGTCCGCCGCCAGTTCCGTAAAGCCTATTGATTCGCACGCCCGATTCATCATCGTGGGCGTGATCGTCGTCGGCTCGTTCATCGCGCTGCTCAACCAGACCGTCATGTCACCGGCCTTGCCGGCACTGATGCGTGATTTCAATATCACCACCGGCACCGTGCAGTGGGTGACCAGCGTCTACATGTTGGTCTCGGGCATCATGGTGCCGATTTCAGGCTATCTGATTGATAAATTCTCCACCCGAAAGCTCTTCGCCGGAGCTCTTGCCACTTTCATGGTCGGCACACTGCTGTGTGCCGTCGCGCCGAATTTCATGCTGTTGCTCGTCGGACGCATACTGCAATCCGCCGGCTCCGGCGTGCTGTTGCCATTGGTCGCCGTAGTGCCGATGCTCGTCTATCCGCCGGATAAGCGCGGCACCGCCATGGGCATGGCCGGTATCGTCATGGCCGCCGGCCCGGCTATCGGCCCGGTTGTCGGTGGTCTGGTGATTGACAGTTTCGGATGGCGCCCGATGTTCATTGGCATCGCAGTCGTGGCACTGGTCATCCTTGTCGGAGGCACGATGATGCTCAAGAACGTCGGCGAGTTGAAGAACCCAAAGCTCAACATCCTGTCCGTGATCCTTTCGACCATCGCGTTCGGTGGCCTGCTCTATGGCTTCTCGTCCGCTTCCACGATGGGATGGGCCAGTCCGGTCGTCATTATCTCAATCGTCGTTGGTCTTGTGGCCTTCGTCGCATTCGTATACAAGCAAGTCAAGCTCGATGAGCCATTGTTGCGCGTTGACACCCTTGCCACCCGCAACTTCCGCAACTCCGCGATTCTGGTCACTCTGATCAACGCCGCAGTCGCCGCAACCAACGTGACGTTGCCTATCTTCATCCAGAATGTGCTCGGCCAATCCGCCACCGTCACCGGCATGGTCATGCTGCCCGCCGCGGCGGTCGGCATCATCCTGAGTCCGGTCGCCGGCGCCGCATTCGACAAATTCGGCCCTCGCGGCGTGGGCATCGGCGGCCTTGCGCTCATGACCATCTCTCTTGGTCTTCTCGGCACCATCAACACCAGGACATCAGTGCTGTTTGTCGCCGTGTTCTGCGCATTGCAGGCATCCGGTCAGGCTATCGCCAACATGCCGATCAACACTTGGGGCGTCAACGCTTTGCCGAACGACATGATCGCCCATGGAAACGCCATCGCCAACACAGGCCGCCAGATCGCGGCAGCCATTGCGACCTCGCTTCTGGTCACCGCAGAAACATCCATGACCGCCTCGCACATGTCCCAGGGTGTGAAGTCCGCCACGGCCAGCGGCATCGCGTTCTCCTACCTGCTGTGCGCCGCCATCTCGCTGGTCGCCCTGATCATCTGCATCTTCACCGTCACCAGCCGTGCCAAGGAGAAGGCCGCACGCAACGCCAAGGCCTCCGAGGCGCAAGCCTCCGCCGAAGTCGCGGCCGAAACCACTGAAGGCCAGCCCGCCGAGCATCACTACGCCGGCGCATACGTGGCCCCCGCCGCCTCCCTGTTCAAGCAGGCCCAGGAACAGTCCATCGGCGGAATCATGGACGATCAGCCCTACAGCTGCCTGGACAGCGATGACATCACGCATGTGGTGCGCGAGTTCATCCGCCTCAACGTCTCCAGCCTTCCCGTGGTGAACGGCGATGGCAGGCTCGTCGGCTTCGTCAGCGACGGCGATGTCATGAAATCGATTGCCACCTATGAATCCCGTACGGTTTCCACCGGCACCGGTTCGACGATGGTGGTGTTCGACGACGAAACCGTGACCTCCAAGGTGCAGGCGCTCTCCGGCAAGAAGGTGATGGACATCGCCACGCGCAAGGTCGTTGCCGCCACGCCCGACCAGCATGTCGGAGAGGTGGCCCGAATCCTCGCCAAGAAGCAGTTCAAGAAACTGCCGGTGGTGGATGGTGATGGCAGACTCGTCGGTGTGATCCGCCGTAAGTCCGTGATGGAACATGCCTTCGATGCGCTGTTCCCAAAGGATGATCGGTGATTAGGCGCCATCATCGCTGAATAGAATGAATGGAATATGAGGCTTCCCTTCTCGCGGGGGAAGCCTCATTGCTTTGTCCGCGGAGTCTTACGGCACCTGCGCAAGGGCAACGTCACGTCTTCATGATATACTATCGAATAGTGTGTTCCTATCGTTGCATGGTGACGCTAACGCATGGCGTCACGATACTGAAGCCTGCCATCTAACGGCGGGTACGGCTCGTTGCTGGAGTCGTGCACGCATACGCGCGTCGGCGTGCGTATGCCGTGATGTGACCTTTGTAGTGGAATTGAAGAATGGAGAACACTCGTATGTCTTCTAGTAGTACAACAACTGAACCAACTGTGCGCGAAACACCCGAGGTTTCCGGCGATGACAATGCGAATGCGCGCGCAGCGGTCCATAGCGCGAACAAACCCGGTGCCGCCTATGCCGCAGCAGTGGCCAACGGGGAATCCGAGCGTGCGTGGATCCGCCGTGTAGTGCTTCTACTCACCGGCCAGGCGTTCTCGCTGCTGGGCTCCAGCATCGTGCAGTACGCCATCTGGTGGTGGATCGTATTGCAGACCAGAACCGGTTCGGCGATGCTGCTGGCCACCCTGTTCGGCGTGGTGCCGCAGGCCGTGGTCTCGATCTTCGGCGGCTCATGGGCCGACCGTCACAGTCGCAAGTTGCTGATTATGCTGCCGGATATGGTGATTGCTGTGGTCACCGTCGTGCTGTCGCTGAGCTTCGCGATGGGATGGGCGAGTCTGACCATGATTTTCGTGGTGCTGTTCATTCGTTCGGCGGGAGGCGGGGTGCAGACGCCCGCTGTGCAGTCGTTCATACCGGATGTTGTTCCCTCGGGCAAACTATTGCGCGTCAACTCAATATACGGCGTGATTAATTCGGCGAATATGATTGTGGCACCTGCGGTGGCTGCTGTGCTTATCAACACAGTGCCGCTGTGGTCGATTCTGTTAGTCGATGTGACCACGGCCATTATCGGCGTCGGCTTTGTGGCGTTGATCAAAGCGCCGAAGAAGAGCGCGGAACATGTTGCGAGGCGTATGGCTGAAGCGGAGAATAGCGGGCAACCCACACTCGAACCGATGTCGGATGCCAATGTTGATCGTTCGCTGATTGCCAGCGTCCGTCGTGTGTTTGCTGACTTGAAAGATGGTTTCAGCTACACATGGCGCCGGGCGAACCTGCGCAACGTGGTGCTCGGTGGCGCCTTGGTGTGCTTCGTGGCCGTGGCGCCGATGAACCTTACGCTGTTGCTCATGACCCGCGAATATGAGGGCATCGATTTGAATCTCGGATTCATCAACCTGACCACCGCCTCCGATAAACTCGCCGCCAACGAGCTGGGATGGAGCATCGGTATGCTGCTCGGCGGCGCGCTGATGTCTACCATCGGTGCCAAGCTCATCCGCAACAACATGCGCGTGGTCGCCTTCGGCATCGCTCTGGTGGGCGTCTCCGTCGTTGGTCTTGGCGTGGTTCACAATCTGCTGGCGTATTTGCTGATTGATGTGGTGAACGGTTTGGCTTCGGCCATCTGCGTGGGCCCGATGCGCACCATCATCCAGACCGAGGCCGATGAGAAGATGGTGGGCCGTGTATTCGGCCTTGACACCACCCTGAGCACGCTCGGAATGCCGCTCGGCATGTTGATCTTCGCGCCACTGGCCGACGTGATCCCGATTTCGCTGGTGTTCATCATCGGCGGTGTTCTGACCCTGCCCATCGGCATCTATCTGTTCGGCCAGGCGCGCCGTAACGTCAGTGCGCAGGTGACGCGAACAGCGGCCTGACAGGCACCTGACGGCCACCTGCCAGACGTAAAGTCAACTACCAGATTTGCGCATACAGATCGTAAGACACATACTTCGGCAGATCGTAGACGGTAATCGAGAATGGCGTGGATCGGCCATTGCCCGGCCAATCCACGAATGCGATATCTCCATAGATGATTGCGTTCTGTGCGTTACGCAGTACTAGGGAAATCTTGATTTGCTGTCCATCAGATGGCTTGAATCCATCTGCCACGGCGCGGACCTCGCCATTGAACGTCGTGCCGCCGTCCCTGTTGTCTATTTTGGATATTCCACTGATGGGGAAGGCGGCGGTTCCCTGAGCCTTGGCGACGTTGTATGTATCCGGATTGAGCACAGTAAAATCAACCGTTTCTGGGGCGGTGCCTTCGCCTGCTTGACCGGCGTCATATACAGTCTGATTCGGGAATGCCATATTCAGTGCTTGCGTCTGCGAGAACACGATGGAACCGTCTTTGGCCCGCCCCGTAATGGTAATCTGCGGATACTGCACCTGCTGGGTCTTACTGGTGTTGCGCAGGGCGAAAGCGTAGTGGACATACCCTTGCTGGTCCGCCGACCAGCCGGATTCCACTATTTTCAGAGGATTGTCGGTGACGGTGTCTTGATTGTCTCCATCAGCGCCGTCAGTGCCGACTACTCCGCCCGTGCCATTGGCATTGTCGGTTCCTGACCCGTTCGAGGAGTGCCCGCCATCGGCCTTATCGGTTGATTGGCTGCTGGATTGTGTCGAGGAATCGGGTGATGTTGCCGACCCGATAATGCCAAGTTGGCCTGCCAACACAATGCCTCCCGCAATGGCGGCGATTATCAGTGCCGCTCCGGCAATGGGCCACAGCACGATGGCGCGTTTGCTCAAGTGCAGACGCCGGAATAGTCGAGACGCCGACGCGCTGCCGTTCGTTGTTCTCGTTGATGGCGGATTTGCCGATGATGCGTTCGGTATGGGCGGATTGGACTGGGAGAACAGCGCCTGGCGAAACTCTTGGACGCTCTGTGGCCGTTTGCTGGGCTCGAATGCGCACGCATAGCCGATGACGGCGCGTAGTCGAGCCGGTACTGCGGCATCATCGGCAAGTCGCTGCTCGTAGTCGCTGGCATCGGGATATACGTCGGTCAGCATGAATCCGAGTAGCCGGCCCAGCGAGAATACGTCGGAACGCGCGTCGGTTTTGGCAAAGCCATATTGCTCAGGCGAGGCGAATCCGTAGGTGCCAAGCGCCGTGGTATCCCGTGAACGGTTGCTTGCCTCTGACCGGATGCGCGCGATGCCGAAATCGATGAGATGCGCGCCATCCTGGGCCACGATGACGTTGGCCGGCGTGATGTCGCGGTGGATAACGCCGTGCTGGTGAAGCTCCTGCACGGCTTCGCAAATTTGGTCGATAAGCTGCACGGCCACATTCGGTGCAAGCCGCCCGTTTTCCTCCGCAATTTGCGCAAGCGTGCTGCCCGGCACGTAATCGTAGACGATGACGAACCGGTCGGGCAGCTCGTACGTCGCTTCCACACGCGGCAGACGATTACTCTGGCAGGCGCTGAGCGCCGCCCACACATTGCGTTGCGCTAGGGGAGAGGGAATCTTCTTGCGTACGAACGGGCCGTTGCCGTCAATGCTCACCAGTTCGGTGACGCCGGAAGGTCCGCGAGCGAGCGTACGCTGGACATGGTACGCATCGTCGATGCTCATCGCATGCATCGCCTGCTTATCGTCCATGTCTCTCCTTGACGCCCTCTTACTTGCGTCTCACTGGTGAGTGTTGTTGGGCCGAATGTCGTCAATCGGCCGGTAGCAACGTCGCCTCTCCCATACGATACAACTCGTCGTCCGTGGCAATGCGGTCGAATCCATTGCGTATACACCAGATGATAATCGCGTCGCGTCGCTGTTTGCACCACAGTTCGGAAACGCCTGCAAGACGAAGTAGCCGTTGGGTTTCACGTAATGTGCACTTGAGACCAAAAGCCAGCATAATGGCGTGATCTCGGCCGGGGCGGCTTTTGCCGGAGAAAATGTCATAAACCACTGTGGCGTTGAGGCCGGATGCCCGCACCACGTCGGCTCGTCTCAGGTCATGGGCTTCCATACGGTCGAACAGATAGTCGGTCAGCGTGCGTGCGCTGACGAGTCCCTCATCGAGATACTGCTCAATGCTGGCGCTGGCGAGCAGCCGATCCAACAGTTCCTCGGTCAAATGTTCTTCGGGGATGTCTGCCATTGCCCATGCTCCTTGTCGCTGTGTTGCGGGTGCTGTGCTGCGCCATCGTACGCGGTTGCTCGATTCCCAGCGTACAGGACGTCGACTTTTCGGAAACACGCCGAAAAATTCAGTTGTCAGCTGATGTATGGCCCGCGCGTGTCGCCGACAATGGTCGATGCCATCCGTGTAGGTGCGGTGGCGGAAAGGATGGTCATGCGCGGTATCAAGCATCGACAATAAAGCTAACATGCATACAAAATGCTAATTTGCGTACATAATAACAACGCCATACACTGGTTTCGATGTATCGCAGAGCAAAGCGAGCAATAAGAAGGGACGCAATGATGAGCGAACGATACCGGCTTGCCATGGCAGTCGGATTGACCGTAACGGTTGCCGGGCTTGCCTCTTCTGTGCTGGTAATGCTGCTGCTTAAGGAAAGAAGGGCATCATGACAACGCCATTTGATCAACAACCTCAGCCGGTTCCACCGTCCGAAGGCACGAATGACGCACCGGAAGATCGCGCGAATGCGCCTACCGTGCCGAATACTGTACCGGCTGGCCAACCGAACGTAGCGTCTGATGGTGCTACCACCACTCCGATGACTCCGGCTACGGCATCGCAGCGGCCCGCCGGCGCGCCATTTGATCGTGTATATGCGGTCAGTCCGCAACAGCTGTTCCAAGTTATTCACGACCAGCTGACTACTGGCGCCACGTTTACCTTGGATAACGAAAACACCCAGACCGGAGCGTTTTCCTTCCACTCCTATGATGGGGTGAACTGCACGCTAACCGTAGTCCCGCAGGGTGCGGCAGGGGCCGCCATTCGTCTGGAGGCGACTGGAAACGAAAGCGCCAAGCGCGTTGATGAGTTCCTCGCCGCTCTGGACAAGCGTATTGGTGTGGCTCCTGCACCCGCCACACATGGTGCCGGTGCTGCCACTGGTTTTGCTGGTGCCGCTGCGCCTGCCGTGATTGATCCGAATGCACAAGGGGTGAAGAAGACTTCCAAGCTGGCTGTGTTCGCCATTATTTGGGGAGTGTTGTTCGTACTCGCCCAATTTGTGGATGTTTCTGGCCGATCCTGGGGCGGACTGCTGTTCGCCACGGTGATTCCGGCACTGCTCTCAGGCTTCGCCGTATACGTGACCCGCCCGAGTGGCAAGGTGCAAGGCCGAGTGCTGGCCTGGGTGGCAGTCGGTATCACCGTTGTGGGTCTGGTAATCGGTGGCGTGTTCGTAATTCGTGACGATGCGAAGGCCAAGGCTGATCGGGCGGAATTGGAAGCATCGCTCGCCACCAAGTGCGAAGCATATTCATGGCCGGAGTCGGATATCGCGGCGCTGCTGCCGCAGCCGAAATCCACAAAGGGTGAAATTAGAAGTGAGTCTTCGGACTATTTCTCCATCGAGGTGTGCGATACCGACGCCAAGCAGTATGCCGACTACGTCAAGTCCGTGCAAGACAACGGTTTCACCGTGGACTATAGCAAGTCCGCTGACAGTTTCAATGCCAAGAACGCCGATGGATACAGTGTGAGCGTTTCTCGTAACACTGACGACGAGACCATCATGTCCATCACTATCCAGGTTCCGGAAAAGAAGGAAGATACGTCTACGGACGGCGACGCCGCGAAGCAGGATGATAAGAGCACTGATACGGGCACTGATTCCAGCGATGCCAACAAGCAGAGCGACCAGTCTTCGGATCAGAAGGCGCAGCAGAACACCAATGACAGTGCTGACTTCAAGGCCACGATGGACAGCTACGAGGCCTTTATCGATGAGTATGTTGACTTCATGAACAAATATCAGAAATCCGACAACGTGGTCAGCATGGCTACCGACTATGCCAGCATGATGAAGCGTTACTCTGAGTTCTCCCAGAAGGTAGACGCCATTGACGAAAACTCCCTCAGCAGTGAGGATTCGGCCTACTACACCGAGGTCATGACTCGATGCACGCAGAAGCTCGCATCGGTGGGCCAGTGATCAGACTGGCGTATCGAGGTAACGGTTTTCCAAGAAAGGAACGATGACGATACATGGGTATACGCGGCAGACAGTACACGCCAATGGATGAGCCGGTCTTCAACAAGGCCATCCCCGGAACGGAGGCTCTGGCCGGGGCGCTGAAGGACACTTTTGGCGCATTCCGTAGTGGGCTTGGGATTACCGAACCCGTGGTTTCGGTGAATTGCGAAGGTTGTGGCGCTCCGCTTTCCGGTCATCGCAAAGAAGTCGTTCGATGCGAATACTGCGATCGCGAAACGCAGCTATAACCAACATGCCAGCATAACGGCCGGTCTTGCGATTGCATAGTCGCAAGACCGGCCATATGCATGAGATATCGAGGAAAAAACAGATGGCAGTTATTAAGGCGTTCGCCGGCGCGCTCGGCGGTACATTCGCGGACCTGTGGCGTGATATCATCACCGCTGGTCCGTTCACGGAACACACCGTCGTTGTGCCGGGCATTCCCCGCGGAAGCAACAACGATCGCGGTTCGAATGAATACGGTTCCGAGGGAATAATCACCAATGGTTCGCGTATCTATGTGCCAGAGAATACTGCGGCGTTCATTTTCTCTGAAACAGGTATCGAAAACGTCATCACCGAGTCGGGCGGTTATGAATATCGCAACGGGGAGCAGAGCGTGCTCGCCGGAGACGGCATCGGATCGTTCTTCAATCAGGTTGCCGATCGATTCACCTTCGGAGGTCAGCCTGGCCGCACCAAATATGTGGCCTTCGTCAACCTGCGTGAGATTCGTGGCATCAAATTCGGCACTTCTGCGCCGCTGGTGTATAACGACCGGTTCTATGGCGTCGATTTGGAAATTCGCGCACGCGGATCCATGTCGCTAAAGGTCACTGATCCAGTTCGATTCGTTCGTAACTTTGTGCCTGCCACTACCGTGTCGTATTCATTCGATGATGAAGGGCCACGTAGGCAGATTCTGTCTGAATTCGTACAGTCATTTATTGTGGCCATCAATTTGCTGTCCAATGAATATCGTATTTCGCAATTGCCCGGCAAGGCGAATGACATCGCAGCATGCGTGCGTGGCGATCGGGCCAATGCAGGTACGTGGAATGATCGTTTTGGCTTTGAAGTGTCCAGTGTGGGCATCGAAAGTATCGAGTTCACCGAGCAATCACGTCAACTCGTGCAGCAGTTCGCCTCGAATAAGATGAATGTTGCCGCATACGAGGGCGTTTCCCAACAAGCTGGCAATATGGCTGCCCAGCAGCGCATTGCGCAAGGCATCCAAGACAACGGCTTTGGCGATGGTGGCATGTTGCTTGGTATGAATATGGCGCAAGCCATCAATCCTATGACGGCTGCCCCGGTTCAAGCGCCGGCACTTGCGCCGGCACCGGAAGCCGCTGCTCCCGCCTCTCACACGACATCCATGTCTGTGGAAGAACAAGTCGAGGCGATGAAGAAATTGAAGGAATTGGTTGATATCGGCATTCTCTCCCAAGAAGAATTTGATGCAAAAAAACACGAAATTCTCGGCCTATAAACGGCGCATTCATGCAACTCGAGACAGTTGATAATGAGGGAAACGTTGGTGCGGTATATCGGCCGCCAAGAAGGCAGCTGAAGAAGAGGCTGCAAGAAAGGCCGCTGAAGAACAGGCTGCCGCGCAGGCCGAGGCCCAGCGGCAAGCTGAGGAGGCCGCTCGACAGGCACAGCAGCAACAGCAAGCGCAGCAGAATGTGCATTATGCGAATTGCTCTGAAGTTCGTGCGGCTGGAGCGGCTCCGTTGTATCAAGGGCAGCCTGGATACAACGGCAAGTTGGACCGCGATCACGATGGCGTGGCCTGCGAGTAACGGATTCGATATTTCGGCGACTCAGCGCTTGTTCGGGCCGCCGTCCGGGAACATCAAGTAAGTGATGATGCCGGCGGCGGTTCCACTGGCCAATGCGCCGGTGATGACGGCGAGAGCCTGCATCGCCGTGCTGAGCGTGGGCTTGCCCGTTGCGGCAGTCTTTGAAGCCTTCAATGTGGCGGCACTGGGCTTGCGTTTCTCGGTGGCGGCGTTGTCGGCAACGTTGCCACCGTCCGTATTGACTGGGGCATTGTCGGCAACGGCCTCGCCGTCTTGCTCTTGGGCGCGCCGTTCGCGAATGCGTTGCTCAATGGGATCGTCGACCAAAGTCTTGATGATGCGTGCCAGATCGCGGTCTTCACGACGTGCGATCTCGGCGCTGAACACCGTACGTAAAGCGAGATACTGCAGTTTGGTCATCGGGCTTTTGCCGGTCTCCAAGTTAGACACCGTCTGTCGCGCGACTCCCAGCTCGTCGGCCAGTTGCTGAGTCGTCCATCCGGCTACCTTGCGAATCGGACCCAGGTTCTCCTGAAACTTATCAATCCACCATTGTTCGATTTCAGACGTCGCCATTACGCACCTCCTTCCACGCTGTCACCAGTGTACGTTACCTGTACCGAAATCAATCCAAAAAACAGTGTTCATGTGAAATTCACTGCGTAT
>ENA-OWZV01000164-OWZV01000164.1-human-gut-metagenome-genome-assembly--contig:-NODE-164-length-20469-cov-197.572842_pt1 | contig 20469 bp, 13 predicted proteins | sample MGYA00249264_ERZ652123 | MGnify/ENA primary metagenome ERZ652123 (study PRJEB26925, sample SAMN05827256) | human gut metagenome | biome: ENVO:2100002; feature: ENVO:00000062; material: ENVO:00002003... | reverse complement strand
ACACTTGAGCCATGCGCGAAAGGCATGGTAGCGATATCACCGTGACCGCAGTCGAACGTGAAAGCGCGTGCGCGCGGCCCGGCGTGTCGCGATAATTTCAACGACTTTTCCGTGACTCTTGACAGTCTCTCACGTCAATGATTCCAAGGCTTTATAAGCCCCTATAGGCAAGCCCGATAACGTTCGGCTTGCATCGCGCGGCCCAAGCGTCGTAACTTCATAACCAACACCTCGCCAACCACCCGAACACGGCAGGCGGGCGGCAAGGAAAAATCCTCGCGACCTAGCATAACCAAGGAGAAATACCCATGGCCGAGAACAACAAGAAGTACCGTTTTGAAACCCTGCAGCTGCATGTGGGCCAGGAGCAGGCCGACCCGGCCACCGATTCCCGCGCAGTGCCGATCTACGCCACCACCTCCTACGTCTTCCACAACTTCGATCATGCCGAGGCCCGATTCGGCCTTGCCGACCCGGGCAACATCTACGGCCGTCTGACCAACACCACCCAGGGTGTCTTTGAGGACCGCATCGCCGCCCTTGAAGGTGGTACCGCAGGCCTTGCCGTCGCCTCCGGTGCAGCCGCCGTGGAATACGCGGTGCGCAACATCACCCAGTCCGGTGATCACATCGTCGCCGCCAAGAACATCTACGGCGGCACCTTCAACCTGCTGCGCCACACCCTGCCGCGCGACGGCATCACCACCACCTTCGTTTCCGCCGAGAACCCGCAGGAGTTCGAGGATGCCATTCAGGAGAACACCAAGCTCGTATACTTCGAGACCTTCGGCAACCCGAACGCTGATCTGCCGGACTTCGAGGCAATCTCCGAAATCGCCCACAAGCACAACCTGCCGGTGATCGTGGACAACACCTTCGCCACTCCGTACCTGTTCCGCCCGCTGGAGCACGGCGCCGACGTGGTGGTCGAGTCCGCCACCAAGTTCATCGGCGGCCACGGCACCACCCTCGGCGGTGTGATCGTCGAAGGCGGCAAGTTCAACTGGGCCGAGGTGCCGGGCAAGTTCCCGACCCTGACCGAGCCGGACCCCTCCTACCACGGCCTGAACTTCTACGAGGCTCTCGGCGGCACCGCCTTCGTGACCCGTATCCGCGCCATCCTGCTGCGCGACACCGGCGCCACCCTGTCCCCGTTCGCCGCCTTCCTGCTGCTGCAGGGCACCGAAACCCTGTCCCTGCGCGTCGAGCGCCACGTCCAGAACGCGCTGAAGGTCGTCGAGTACCTGCAGACCGTGCCGGAAGTCGAGTCCGTCTCCCACCCGTCCATCCCGGGCCGTCCGGATCACGACCTGTACGAGAAGTACTTCCCGAACGGAGCAGGCTCCATCTTCACCTTCGATATCAAGGGCGGAAAGGATGCGGCTCGCGTCTTCATCGACAATCTGCACCTGTTCTCTCTGCTTGCCAATGTGGCCGACGCAAAGTCCCTCGTCATCCACCCGGCTTCCACCACGCACTCCCAGGAGACCTTGGAAGAGCTCGAGGACCAGGGCATTCACCAGGGCACCATCCGCCTGTCCATCGGCACCGAGAACATCGAGGATATCCTCGATGACCTGAAGGGCGGCTTCGAAGCCCTTCGCGCTTCCGGCTTGGCCAAGTGAGGTCGACAGGAGGGTTGACGGCCCGATGAGAAGGGGCGCGATGCTAATGGGGTGCATCGCGAATCATCGAGCCGCATGGGGTGCCTTCCGCCTGATCGCTTGACCCAAGGAGTAGAAAGCTCGCACTGACGTCATGCAGTGCGGGCTTTCTTGCGTCTGTATGCCTCACACTGTTTGCGCAGAGGCATGAATAGTGTGAGACCTGAGACGACATAATCCTCAAGGATGAGGGCCGGCGCGTGGCCCCTAGCCCAATTCAGTCTGGCGCACGATGGGGCGCGCCGTTATTTCTTCATAAGTTGGAATCGTCATCCGGGCATAAGGTCCGGCCAAATATGGAGAGGCATTATGAACGTGCAGAACCCGTCCGCATCGCGCGGCATCGCTATTCAGGCCGTCGACTTGGTCAAGAACTACGGCACCGGCAGCAATATGGTTCACGCCCTGCGTGGCGTGAACGTGAGTTTCGAACGCGGCAAATTCACCGCCATCATGGGCCCGTCCGGCTCCGGCAAATCCACGCTTATGCACACGCTCGCCGGCCTCGACTCCGCCACATCCGGGCATATTCTTTTCGGCGGGGCAGACCTGACCCGCATGGACGACAAGCAGCTCACCTTGCTACGTCGCCACAAGATCGGCTTCATCTTCCAAAGCTTCAACCTGTTGCCCATGTTCACCGCAGAGCAGAACATCCTCATGCCGCTGACTTTGGCCGGTGATAAGCCCGACCGTGCCTGGTTCGACCTGCTCGTAGAAACCTTGGGACTCAAGCAGCGCCTGAACCACCGACCGAACGAGCTGTCCGGTGGCCAGCAGCAGCGCGTGGCCATCGCCCGCGCGCTGATTACCAAGCCGAAGCTGGTGTTCGCTGACGAGCCGACCGGCAACCTCGACTCCGTTTCCAGCGCCGAAGTGCTCGGCTTCCTGAAGCGTTCGGTCAACGAGCTTGGCCAAACCATCGTCATGGTCACGCACGATGCGGTGGCCGCCTCCTACGCCGACCGTGCCATCGTATTCGCCGACGGACAGATCGTGGCCGATGAATCGAATCCTACTGCCGAAACGATGAACGAGCTGCTTATGGCCGAACGCGAACGCGCCACGCGCACTGCCGTCACCAGCACACGCGCCGACACGCTCGCCCGTCTTGCCGGCGTAGAGGATGTGCCCAACCTGCCCATCACCGACGCTCCATTGCCCCCAGCCGGGAGAACCGGCACCATACGCCATGCCCGCGCCGCCGCACAGCACACTCGCTGAGCCGGAAAGCGAGAGACAGGATACCCCCATGTTTTCCATCACTCTGAAACTTATGAAGAAAAGCGCCAGGATGCTGATTCCGGCAGGCATCGCCATCCTGATCGGCACTGCGTTCATCGCCGCTACCTTCCTGTTCGGCAACGCGATGAACGATGCGCTTGCCGCCCAGAATACCGCCCAGCTCGGCGGCGCGAACTACGTGATCAGCCCGGATAGCGGCAAGGACCTGACCGATAAGGACCAGGACTACATCTACACGCGCACGGTTAACGACTTCCAGCTTGACCGCATCCGCGCCACCAAAGGCGTCAAGGACGCACGTGCCGGCTACGCGGGTTCCGTGACCGTAACCCGTGGCAACAAGCATGCCAGCAGCTACGTCATCACCACCGCCACAAAGCGCACGCTGCTGCCGGTCACCATCACGCAAGGAGACCAGCCGGCGGACAGCAACGAGATCGCCCTGACCAAGTCCGTAGCCGACCAGCTCGGCGTCAAGGTAGGGGACCGTGTGACCGTCAACTCGCAGGCGGCGCAGTATGCGGGCAAGACCGGCGATTCGGCCGGTAATACCGGTGACGCTGGTGATGAGTCGGCCCAGAACGCCGATGGCACGAGCTCGCACGACGGTGATTCCGATGCCGCGTCCGGCGCGTCCGCCCCATCCGACGGCACCGACACGGCCGCCGACTCCGGCATGACCGTGCGCGTGGTCGGCCTCACCGACGACCCGAACGGTGCCTACGCCTACTACGGTGGCGCTTCCGTGCTTTCCGACAACGTCATCACCGCAATGGCCGGCAGCAACGATTTCGGCAACCTGCCTGTCTACCTCGTCTATCTCGACATCGACGATGCCAGCGACACGGCCGCGGCATCCACCGTAAAACAGGTCAGCACACTGCTCCCTAAGCATTTCAGCGTGCAATCCCGTGCCGCGCTCGTCGAGGAATCCGTCAAAAGCATGAGCTCGGGCGAAACCAGCATCACCACCATCTTCCTGCTGAGCTTCGGCATACTCGCCATGCTGGTCGCGGCACTCGTCATCGCCAACACCTTCCAAGTGCTCGTGGCACAGCGCCGCCGCACACTCGCCCTGCTGCGCACCATCGGCGCGAACAAAAGCCAGCTGTATGTCTCCGTGCTGTTTGAAGCCGGTGTGCTGGGACTGATCGCCTCCGCACTGGGAGTGGGCCTGGGCATCGGACTCATGGCCGCACTATGCCAGTCGGGCCTGATGAAAGCCACCGGTATGACCATGCGACTGGTACTATCCGGTCCGGTGTTCACGGTGCCTATGGCATTCGGCATCATTATGACGGTGATTGCCTCGCTAGGCTCCGCGCGTTCCGCTACCGCCGTCACCCCGCTGGAAGCGTTGCGACCCATCGAACTGACCGACACGCGACGGGCCGGTGTGGTCCGCGCCGTGATTTCCATGCTGCTGATTGCGGGCGGCGTGGCACTGTGCGCATTCTCTGTATGGCAGATGTCCGAGAAAATCGCCGGACGTGATTCAATGGCCGACAAGCAGTATTCGCTGGTGCTGCTCGCCGCCATCATCGGATGTGCATTGATCTTCCTTGGACTGGTGCTTTCCGCCACGTTCTGGCTACCGGTGCTCATGCGCGGCGTGGGCGCGCTGGTTGCACTGGCCGGTCCGTCCGCCAAGGTGGCACATGCGAACATCCAGAAGAACCCGCGCCGTGTGGCCGCCACCGGTGCCGCGCTGCTTATCGGCGTGACACTGGTCTCCACCATCGCCACCGGAGCCGCCAGCGCCAAGCAAACCATGAATGAGGCGCTGACCACGCGCTACAGCGTCGACATGATCGCTGCTGGCGCCGATATGACGGCCAAGCAGGCCGACGAGGCAGCGAAGGTCAAGGGCGTTCAGAGCAGCGTCTACGCGCCGACCCGCATGATGACCATGAAGGATGCCGACGGCAAGAGTCTGAGTGTGCTGGTCGTGGGCGTGGATGGCGTCGACGCGCTGCGCAAGGTGGTGCGCTCCGATTTGTCCGGTGTGACCATTGATGGCGATTCCGTACTGATGCCCAAGTATTCCGCCGCTACAGGCAAGGATATTCCGCTGGACAAGAGCGTTACGTTCACGGCTGAAGCGGCCGAAGCACAAGCCGATGCCACCAATGGTCCGTCCGGTAATGATGCGAACGGCGGCGCCGAAAACAGCAATGGACAATCCGGCGGCACACAGACGCTGACGCTCAAACCGCGGAAGGTGGACTATCGCCGCATCGCCTCCAACTACGCCGCGGTCGCCTTCGTGGACGCCAGCCACTTCACCAACGGTGGAATCAAGGCCGACGGGCATATCATGCTTATGCGCATTGACGCCGAAGGCGCGGGTGTTGCGTTGAACGACGTATTCACCAACGTGCAGAATGTGTTCTCCGCCAGTGCGGGTGTTACCGTGACCGGTCCGGTGGCCGGACGTACGCAATGGGAGACCATGATCAACGGCATGATGGCATTGTTGGTCGGTTTGATTGCGGTGGCTGTGCTCATCGCCTTGGTCGGTGTGGCGAACACGCTGAGTCTGTCGGTGATCGAACGCACACGCGAATCCGCCACCTTGCGTGCCATCGGCATGACGCGCGGCCAACTGCGGCGCTCGCTGGCGGTGGAAGCGTTGCTGCTTTCGCTCGTCTCCGGCGTGGTGGGAGTGGTATTGGGTACCCTGTTCGGCTGGCTCGGATCCTACATGGTGTTTAGTTTGTACGGCGACACCGTGTTCCCGTTCGAATGGGCCACCAACGGTGTGGTGCTCGGCGTCGCCGCGCTCGCCGCTCTCCTCGCCAGCGTGGCACCCGCCCGCCGAGCCGTCAAAACGCCACCAGTTGAAGCCTTGGCCGAAGCGTAGAGCAATAAGCTCCCTCATCAGAGGGAGCTTTTTCGTTACACCAGCCCGTTATCGTACGCGAAGACTACAGCCTGTACGCGGTCACGGGCGTTGATTTTGGCAAGGATATGCGCCACGTGGGTTTTGACGGTGGGAAGGGAGATAAAGAGCTTGTCCGCGATCTCCTGATTGCTCAGACCATGGGCGATCTCCACCAGCACCTCGCGTTCACGGTCGGTAAGCAGATCCAGTTCGGGATCGGTGTACGACGGGCGTGACGTATTGGAACCGTCGGAAGCGGCTCCGGCAGGGGAGGGGATGCCGGTCATCGAGCCGGCACCGTTGCCGGCCGCACCGCCAGAGACGCCGCCGGCGGAACCGTACACGGCACCGGAGCGCGCGACATCGCCGGTCAGCGAACCATGCTGCGCGTAACCGTCCTGCATCATCTTTTCGATGAGTCGCTTGGTGGCGGAAGGCGCGATAATCGCATTGCCTTGGAATACAGTACGAATCGAATTGAGCAACGTTTCCGGTTCGGTGTCCTTGAGCAGGAAGCCCGAGGCGCCGGCGGTGATGGTCGCCATCACATACTCGTCCAAATCGAACGTCGTCAGAATGATAACGCGCGTCGGTCGGTCGTCAGCCGATTCGGACGAGACGGTCGCGTCGGCGGCCGGGCTGGCCGAATCGGCCGCGTCGCTCGGCACGGCGGAGAGCGAGGTAATACGGCTCGTGGCCTCAATGCCATCCATGCCGGGCATGCGCACATCCATCAGCACCACGTCGGGATGCAGGGATTCCGCCAACGCCACGGCTCGGGCGCCGTCGGACGCCTGTCCGACCACCTCCATATCCGGCTGCGAGCCAATCACCATGGCGAAGCCGGCACGCACCAGCTCCTGGTCGTCCGCAATAATCACGCGAATGCTTCTGCTCTCGTTCATGATTCCCACTGTATCTGCTTCCTACTGAAGTACCGCTCCATGAACACCCTGATTATTCCCTGAGTTCTTATTGGGCAAGGCTCTCACCGGGGGGAACGTTCCCGCGTGTTGCATCTGACTATCCAACGAAGCCGCCGGTCGCAACTGCATATCCGGCTGCACACCCTCATGGGTCTCGTCGCTGAACCCGGTTTCACGCAACACTCTCAACAGCTGACGCATATGAGCCAATGCGGCGCGCCCCCGAGCGCCAATTGCGGCAAAAGCCGCTGCAATCTGCATACTATCAGGCGCAGGTTCGGCGTTGAGCATCACCAGTCCCTCATCAGCCTGCGCGATCACCGATTCCAGCGTGGTCAGTACTTCGGTTTGCATCGCCGCACTAATACGGTTGCGCTCTAAGTTGGCCGCCAGCACCTTTTGCCGCTCCTGCTCGGCTCGCAGCGCCTCCTCGCGTTGCAACAGCACCAGAGCGTTTGCGCCACGCGAACGGCTCCATCGAGCCATCGCAATGCAGGCAAAACCTACCAACATGATTCCCACGCCCGGCAGCAAGCCTGACAAAACCAGCCTCCATTTTGAGAGCATGGAACTACCATCGGGCAAAAACAGATGGAACAGCTGACTGTATCCATTCCACCCAGCCATCACCTTGATGCCCGCAAGCCACGAATCGGCTGCCAGCGCCACGCTCACCCAGCGCCAAGCGGACTCTCGTCCATACAATACCGCCGAATACACGGATACCATCGCATACATATTGATGGCCGAGATCGATGGCAAGAACAACAGTTGCACAGCAGACAGCACCGCCATCGCCAGCGCGCTGCCCTCTGGGAAGCGGCGGCGGAACGCCAAAGGTGAAAGCATAATAATCGTCAGCGTTATAGTCGGCACGCGGTTCGGCGAATACGGGGCATTGCCGATCATTTGCAAATCGCCATACGTGGCGGAATCAAATAGCGCAATCAGCACGATAGTGGCGATAACGTCCATCAGAAGATAGTGCCGCTCGGTCCACTGCGCAAATCGACCCACCCAGTTCGACTCACGCGTATCTCCTTGGTCGAGTACTTTGGGGCGCGCCCGATCCATCAATCCTCGTATACGCGAGATAACGGTTAGCACCGGATCCTCCGTATCGGTGCCAGACTGTGGGGCGGCAGGGGAGAGCGGAATCGTAGCCGCCACAATAAAGCCACCATTCGGCCCTGGGCCGGCCTGCACGCTGCCACCCAACGACTCAATGCGTTCATGCATACCAACCAATCCGTATCCGGGCTTATGACCGTCTGCTGCAGACGCCGCGCCACGGCCGTTATCGGATACGGTAATCGACAGCACATCGTTTGACCAGATTTCATCGATGGTGGCTTTAGCGCCCTCGCCCGCATGTTTGCGCGTATTAGTCAGCGCTTCCTGCACAAGACGGAACACGGCGGTTTCCGCGTCGGCGGACAGCCGGTCAGGTTGCGCTTTGCCGGTCATATGCCGGGACACCACCAGATGACCATCAAACAGCGAATCGATGTCGGCATATCCGGTACTGCCACTCGCACCGAACACATTGAACAGACGCTGCATATCATGCTGCGCGCGTTCGGCCTCATGCCGAATCGTACCCATCGTGTGCTTGGCGATGGCCAGATCATGCGCACCCGCATACCGGCCGCCATCCGACTGCACAATAATCGTGGAGAGCGTATGTGCCACCACATCATGCATATCACGGGCGATGCGTGCGCGTTCGGCCAGCGCCGCGATGCGCGTCTCCTCGGCCTCTTTCGCCACAATGGAAGCGTTGCGCTCGCGCATGGCCGCCAGCGTGGCGTTGCGCGCTCGCTGCCACAAGGCCATGATGATGACGCTCAGCACGCTCGATTCGATGAACGCCGCCTCCATGCCGAAGTCAGCGAGCATCTTGGTCCCGCAGTTGACGGCGCCGCTTGCCCCCACGACGCCGGTGACCGCCGGGCATGTGGGCATCGTGATGGCATCGGCAAGCCAGCCGTCGCGGATGACGCGCGAACCGGAGGAAGGTCCGGCGAACAGCGGACCCACGTTGAAAGACACCGACCAGACCGTCGCCGCGACCAGTCCCATGACGAACGCCGTGACGATGAACCGCCAGGAATGTCGGGGATTGCCGTACAGAATCACCGAATACACCATGATCAGGGCGTAGAAATCGAAATACGTGATCGCCGGGCCGAACACAAGATGCGTGATGGTCAGCGCCACGAACAGCCAGGCCGCCGGCTCCGGGCGATACCTGCGCAGCATCAGCGGCACGAAGACCGGCAGCGACCACAGCGTCATCGACGCCTGAGTTGCGGGAAACAATATGCCGGCATCAGGGTTGGTGGAGGCGTTGAACGGCACGCAACCGGCGATCAGCGCCGCGGCGAGCAACGTGTCCCATAGCAGTGTGCGGGTCGACTCCCGTGCGCACCATGCCCTCACGCGCGCCATCATCTCCATAACGCACAAGGCTAGCGTGTCTGGCGACGAACCGGTATCACTCTTCAGGAGGATTTATGGACTAGAGTCTTGAACCATGACAATGCTGAGCAAATACCACGTGCCCGGACTGGCCATAGAGGACCATTCCATCGATGTTCCGCTCGACTGGACCGGCCACGAGCCCGGACGGGCATTCGACGGGGAAACCATCAAACTGTTCTATCGCGTGGTCACCGCGCCCGAACACGTGCATGACGACCTTCCCCTGCTGATCTTCCTGCAAGGCGGTCCCGGCGGCGCCGGCCCGCGCCTCAACAGCCCGACCTCCGACGGATGGATCGAGGAGGCCATCAGGCACTTCCGGGTGATCCTGCCCGACCAGCGGGGCACCGGTCGTTCCTCGCGAGTGGACACGCATACCATGGTCCGCATCGCCGCCACGCACGGCGATGATGCCGTGGCAGGCGCCCGAGCCCAAGCCGACTATCTGAAGAAGTTCCTTGCCGATTCCATCGTGCGTGACTTCGAACATCTGCGCCTGACCGAATTCGGTGGCCGCAAGTGGGTGACGATGGGCCAAAGCTACGGCGGCTTCCTGACCCTGACCACACTGTCCCTGTTCCCGGCCGGCGTAATCGCCAGCTTCACCACCGGCGGCATCCCGCACGTGCCGGCCGACGCCACCGAGGTGTACGAGCACACCTTCCCGCGCATGGCGCGCAAGACGACTCAGTTCTACGAGCGCTACCCACAGGACAAGGAGCGCGTGGCCGCCATCGCCGACAAGTTGCCGACTACTGCGGAAGTCGCCGAATTCGTTGGCAAACTCACCGATTCCGTACTGAATCCGATGGCTGGTACCGATGTGGAGCATCGACTTGGCGTGATCGCTGGCATGGCCGCCCACGGCTTCCCGCTGCTGCCGAACGGCGACCCGCTCACCGTCGAACGGTTCCAGTGCCTTGGCGGCGACTTCGGCATGAAACCCAGCTTCGAGCGCGTCCACTGGATTCTCGACGACGCCTTCCTCGACGGCGACGGCACCGTGCGTGACGGATCGCCGCTGTCCGACGAATTCCTGTCCAAGGTGATGGCCGCCACGTCGTCGCGCCCTCTGTATTGGCCGTTGCAGGAATTCATCTACGCCAACGGCGAGCTTGACGAGCCCATTCGTTGGGCTGCCCAGCGCGTGCGCGATGGCAAGCCCGAATTCGGTGCTGATGAACGCCCGCTCAACTTCACCGGCGAGGCCATGTTCCCGTGGATGTTCGAACAGGAGTCTGCGTTACGTCCGTTCAGGCCGGCCATGGACCTGCTCATGGAAGACACGCACTTCGGCGTGATCTATGACGAAGAACAGCTGGCCCGCAACGAAGTGCCGTTGCAGGCCGCCGTCTATTTCGACGACATGTATGTCGATTCCGGCCTGCAGCTCGACACCTTGAGCCGGGTGGGCAACAGCCATTACTGGACAACCAACGAATTCGAGCATGATGGTCTGCACGGCCCGCTCGTCTTCAAGCATCTCTATGACGAAGCCCTCAACCGGGGCGATCTTGAAGCATTGTTCTGACTCAAGGAAGCAAGCTCCCTCTGATGATGGAGCTCTGTATACATGCACGAAAGGAAAACGTATGACTCAGAACCTCACCATCGGTTTTATCGGATATGGCAACATGGCCCAGGCCATCGCCCAAGGCTTCGTTGACGCGGGCGTGGTCGCCGGCGGCCAGATGGTTGCCTGCGCCGCCCACTACGACAAGCTTGAGAAGACCACCGCCGAACTTGGCGTGCGTCCGTTGCACAATGCGCTGGAAGTGGTGACGGCCGCTGACGTGGTCATCATCGCCATCAAGCCCTACCAGATTGCCGCCGTTGTCAAGCCGCTGGCCGACGAACTTACCAAGCCGGGCAAGATCGTCGTCTCCATCGCCGCCGGCTGGAACCTCAAGAAGTACCAGGACCTGTTCACCACCGAAGACGGCGAATCCGTCGACTCTTCGGACATCCATATCCAGTGCACCATTCCGAACACTCCGATGGCCGTGGGCAAGGGCGTGCTTGTCACCGAATCCGTCAACACCCTGACCGACGACGAAACCGAAACCTTCGAAAGCCTGTTCGGGCCGATCAGCCTCATCGAGCGCGTGGACACCGCGCATATGAACATCGCCATGGTGGTGGCCGGCTGCGCGCCCGCCTTCACTGACATGTACATCGAGGCCTTGGGCGACGCCGGCGTGCAGTACGGTCTGCAGCGAGCCACCTCCTACCGGCTTGCCGCCAAGATGGTCGAAGGTGTCGGCGCGCTCTACATGGCCACCGAAACCCATCCCGGTGCCATGAAGGACGCCGTGTGCTCGCCCGGCGGCACCACCATCAAGGGCGTCGCCCAGCTCGAAAAGGACGGTTTCCGCGGCTCGGTCATCGACGCCGTAGACGCCATCGTCGGCTGACTGCCAATCAGAGTTCGCGTATATTCGCATATCACAGTCAAAGCCTTCGAACCGTATGCTCGGAGGCCTTTGCATATGGCCGGTTCACCACATGCACGTTCAATGTGTCCAGCTTCTCCCTAGACTGGAATCATGTCTCTTACTATCGGAATCGTCGGACTGCCCAACGTCGGCAAGTCCACCATGTTCAACGCACTGACCCGCAACAACGTGCTGGCCGAAAACTACCCGTTCGCCACCATCGAGCCGAACACCGGCATCGTACCATTGCCGGACAAGCGTTTGCCCGTGCTGGCCAAGCTGGTCCACACCGAAAAGGTCGTGCCCGCCACGGTGACCTTCGTGGACATCGCCGGCATCGTCAAGGGCGCCTCCGAAGGCGAAGGCCTGGGCAACAAGTTCCTGGCCAACATCCGCGAGGCGGACGCGATCTGCGAGGTCGTGCGCGCCTTCGAGGACGACGACATCGTCCACGTCAACGGCAAGGTGGATCCGGCCGACGACATCGACACCATCAACACCGAGCTGATCCTCGCCGACCTGCAGACCATCGAAAACGCGCTGCCCAAGCTGGAGAAGGATCTGCGCGGCAAGAAGATCGAGCCGGCCTACATGGACGCAGTCAAGCAGGCAAAGACCATCCTTGAAGCCGGCGAGACGCTCGACAAGGCCGCACGCGAAGGCCGCTTCGACAAGGATTCCGTCTACGACCTGCATCTGATGACCGCCAAGCCGTTCATCTACGTGTTCAACGTGGACGACAACGAGCTGGCCAACAAGAACCTGCAGGCAAAGCTCGCCGCATCCGTGGCCCCGGCTCCGGCCGTGTTCCTCAACGCTCAGTTCGAGGCGGACCTGACCGAGCTCGACGAGGCGGACGCCCGTGAAATGCTGGCCGACGCTGGCTTGAGCGAGTCCGGTCTCGACCAACTGGCCCGCGTGGGCTTCGACATCCTCGGACTGCAGACCTTCCTGACCGCAGGCGTCAAGGAAGTGCGCGCTTGGCAGATCCACAAGGGCTGGACCGCCCCGCAGGCCGCCGGCGTGATTCACACCGACTTCGAAAAGGGCTTCATCAAGGCTGACATCGTCTCCTACGACGATTTCGTGGCCGCCGACGGCTCCATGGCCAAGATCAAGGAGGAAGGCAAGCTCCGTCAGGAGGGCCGCGACTACGTCATGGCCGACGGAGATATTGTGGAGTTCAAGTTCTCCCCAACGTCTAAGAAGTGACCGTTTGGTAGTGCTGAAAATCTGGGAATTCTAGGGTGTGTTTACACTATCTAGGTTTTGTGTGATATCTGGCGTACACATACGATAATTATCACACAAAACCTAGATAGTGTAAACACACCCTAAATACCCGGTGATATGTAAAACACCGTCAGCGCCCGTGCGCAAAATGGAGTCCTGTCATTTGATAGGAATAAAAATTTTAACTTCATTATCTGGATCATCAAAGGATAGAATTTCATGCTCATAAACTTCAAAATCTTCCCTGTCATCCAGTTCTTCCCTAGTGGTCTGCAACCATGTTCCGAAGATATACTGATATGTTTTATATAAGTTTCCAAGTGTGCCCCGATGGGTGAAAACAGCGTATCTTCCTGCACGCAGCGTCTTTTTTGCCAGTTCCAGCGGCAGGCAATCAAAATCCTTCACCGGACCGCCGATCATGACGGAATATAACGCGTCGCCGTCTTTTGTATAAGCCGTCTTCTGCGTTTCACAGATGCCATATCCCGCAGATGTGGTGAAAAAATCTTTGTTAAGACCATGGAACTGTTCCCACAGTCCGGGCAGCTGATTGTCGGACAGGGAAGTAGTCCCCCGAAGCCCAGCTACTTCTGTCTCACCTAGCAGGATGATCTTGGGAGCGTGTGAAATATGATTGGCAATATGGCACACATCTTCCGGCGCCAGTTCTTTTTTTGCTTTTATCACCAAATCAAGTCCGGCTTTCCGGTAAGCTACAGGACTGTATCCAAAAACAGCTTTAAAGGCCCTGCTGAACGCCTCTGACGATTCATAACCACAGTCAAGTGCAATATCAATGACCTTCTGGTCGGAATGAATCAGTTTTTCGGACGCATTGTAAAGCCTCCGACGGTTGATATAGTGTCCCACGGATTCACCTAAAACAGAAGAAAACAGGCGGGTCATGTGGTAGTAGGAGTAGCCGGTTTCTCTTGATACTTCATTCAGACCGATATATTCATTTAGATGTGCTTCGATATAGGTAATGGCCCTTTCTAAAGGGGGATATCGTTTCAAACAGGCACCTCCATCCGTTTTTACTATTACTTTTTATATCTGTTATAAAACTCTCTTAATGCTTCTTTTGTTTCGTCTGGTAACAAAGATTTTTTTATGCCTAAGATTGCACCCTCTAATGCGTAAAGTTTATTGATACACGCTGTTTCATCAATTTGCTGTATTTTCAGCCATGCTTGTTCCGCTCCATTGGATTTCAAATCGTCTTCATTTAAAATACCAACTTGTTTTAATTGATTAGCCACAGCGTTTCCTATGTTAGGTAATTCCGACAGATCCTTCATATTGCCTCCCAGATGTTCACAGTTTTTCTATCCATATTATATCAGTTCTATTTAAACCATGCAATGCCTCCCAGGAATGGAAGAGTTTCGGATACCTGAAGCCACCTGGTGCATGGTAACAGCAGGTCCATACTGCCATGTGACTTCCGATAACATGTTCCGGTATCTGCATTTAGAAGTTCTGCCATCATAAGGCCTTCGGATGAAGGAAAACCGCAAAAAGTATCATGAATGGGCTGCGCTCCTTTGATACGCTAATCCAGCGTAAATGATGAAAAAACCAAAGGAGAAAAAGAAATGGACAAGACTATTAAAACAGTGAGGGGAAACCCTCTTGCAGCCGAACCTCTCGGCAGGCTGCTCATAAAATTTGCAATCCCATCTGTCTTATCCATGCTGGTGGATGCACTTTACAACATCGTAGACCAGATATTCATTGGGCGTGGGGTGGGATATCTTGGCATTGCTGCAACCACGGTTACTTTTCCTTTCGTCACGATTCTTTTATCCATCGCCACCCTGCTGGGGATTGGCGGCAGTGTCTATACGTCCATGAACTTAGGGGCAGGAAAAGAAGCAGAAGCCGAAAAAACCCTTGGAACGGTATTCACTCTGTCTGTTGCCATAGGTATTCTTTTTACCGTTATATGCCTTACTTTCCTGAAACCGCTGGCACTAGCTTTTGGGGCTACGAAGGGGGCGCAGGGCTCATTGTCCTATGTGCTGGATTATGCCCCCATCATTTTACTTGGTGCACCCTTTAGTATGGCAGCTATTGCCCTGTCCAGTATGGCCAGAGCGTGTGGCAGCCCCATCCTGGCTATGGGATGCTTCCTGGTCGGAGCGGTAATCAACCTGGTTTTGGATCCAATCTATATATTTGTTTTTAACTGGGGAGTGAAAGGTGCAGCAATCGCTACCGTAACCTCGCAGATCATGTCCGCGGTCATACTGTTGGTTTACTTTTTAAAGAAAGGGCATATCCGGTTAAGAAGAAAAAATATCTGCCCTACATTACCCATCTGCGGTCAGATATTTGCGTTTGGGCTTCCATCCTGCATGATTCAGGTGGCGGCAGCAATTCTGCAGATTGAACTGAACAAAGCGGTGGTGAGCTGTGAAATGGCAGGCGTTGGCAGCGAAGCGGCACTTAGCAGTCTTGGGATTGTGCTTCGGATCAGTTCTGTAGTGGTTTCTATCTGTGTGGGGATTGCACTTGGGATGCAGCCCATCATCGGATTTAACAAAGGCGCTGGTTTCGAACACCGGGTCAAAGAAACCTATAAAAAGGCGGTTGGCGCAGCTACGGTGGTTTCTGTGATTGGCTGGCTTATCTGTGAGTTATTCCCGGCGGAGATTCTGCAGATTTTTGGGATGAATGAGCCAGCATCTATGGCATTTGGTATCAAGTGTATGCGCATTTCCCTGTTCGGACTGGCGTTTACTGGATTTCAGGTGGTGTCAGCCCAGTATTATCTGGCAGCCGGACAGGCAGTGAAAGCGATGCTGCTTTCCATCCTCCGGCCACTTCTGCTGATGGTACCGCTCATCCATATTTTCTCGGGTATCTGGGGAATGGACGGGATTCTGTACGCAGGTCCCACCGCAGACATCCTTACGGCTCTGATTGCAGCAGGTTTGGTTGGATACGACAGCAGGAAAAAGAGAAAAGGAGTGTGATCAGATGGCAGACATTATGGTGTATGGGCTTACCCAGAATAACTTGAAACACGTCACATTCAGAATCCCGAAGGAAAAAATCACAGTATTTACCGGGGTGTCCGGGTCCGGGAAATCCAGTATTGTCTTTGACACGATTGCAGCGGAATCCCAGCGGCAGATGAACTTAACCTACCCGGCATTTGTACGGTCCAGGCTTCCCAAATACCCCAGACCGGCAGTGGAGCGCATTGACAATCTGACACCGTCCGTTGTGGTGGACCAGTCCTCCTTAGGGGGAAATGCACGCTCCACAGTAGGGACCATCAGCGGACTGTATGCCAGCCTGCGGCTGTTGTTTTCCAGGATTGGGCAGCCCTTTGTGGGAACTGCGTCCTATTTCTCTTTTAATGACCCCAACGGGATGTGCAAGACCTGTTCCGGTCTCGGAAAAGTTACAAAAGTGGATATGGAAGCAGTCCTGGACCGGAATAAATCTTGGAACCAGGGCTGTGTGAAGGATTCCCTGTACCGTCCGGGATCCTGGTATTGGAAGCAGTATGCTGAGTCAGGGCTGTTCGACCTTGATAAACCCATCCGGGATTACACAAAAGAGGAATACAACCTTCTTGTCTATGGTGCCCGTGATGGTAAGGGAGAGCCGGAGAACCCGAAAGTAACTGGACTGTACCATAAGTATACGAAGGCCCTCTTAAACCGGGATATCAGCAGCAAAAGCAGACACACCAAAGAGAAGTCAAAAAAGCTGATTACGGAAATAGAATGTAGTGACTGTCATGGAAGAAGGCTGAATGAGGCGGCTTTGAACTGTAGAATAAACGGGTATTCTATTGCAGACATGTGCGAGATGGAGCTGACTCTCCTGCGGGAAGTCCTGACACAGATCACGGACCAGACAGTGGGTCTGCTGGTTCATACCATCCTGGAGGGATTGGACCGGATGATCGAGATCGGACTCCCTTATCTGCATCTGAACCGGGAAACACCCTCCCTGTCTGGCGGGGAGGCCCAGAGGCTGAAGCTGGTCCGGTATATGGGAAGCAGTCTGACCGGGATGACCTATATCTTTGACGAACCCAGTGCCGGGATGCATCCACGGGATGTCTACCGTATGAATCATCTTCTCAAGAAGCTTCGGGATAAAGGAAATACAGTCCTTGTGGTGGAACACGATAAAGACGTAATCTCCATCGCAGACCATGTCATTGACGTGGGGCCTGCGGCAGGACAAAACGGCGGTGAAATCGTGTTTGAGGGAAGCTATCCGGAACTACTTAGGGCAGATACCCTGACGGGAAAATCCATGCAAAAGTTGTTCCCCATAAAACAGACGCCACGTAAAGCCACAGGCAGCCTGCCGGTAAGGGATGCCTGCCTTCATAACCTAAAGCATGTGGATGTGGATATCCCTCTGGGGGTCATGACGGTGGTGACTGGTGTGGCTGGTTCGGGAAAGAGTACCCTCATTTCCCAGGTATTTGCGAGAGCGTATGAGAATGAAGTGGTGATGGTGGACCAGGGGCCGATTACAGCTACCAGCCGCTCTACACCAGCTTCCTACCTGGGCTTCTTTGATGAGATACGAAAACTTCTGGCACGGGAGAACAATCAGCCGGAAAGCCTGTTCAGTTTTAATTCCGCCGGAGCCTGCCCAATCTGCGGCGGCAAAGGTGTTCTCGTTACGGAACTTGCCTTTATGGACCCGATTGTTACAGAATGCGAGGCATGCGGCGGTGTGCGGTATAACAGGGAGGCCCTTGCCTGTACCTACAAGGGGAGGAATATTGTCCAATTGCTGGGGCTTACCGCTTCCCAGGCACTGGAATTATTTGAGGATACCAGGATCAGGAAACGCCTGAGCGTAATGCAGCAGGTGGGATTATCCTATCTGCCGCTGGGGCAGCCCCTTAGCACCCTGTCCGGGGGAGAGCGGCAGCGGATTAAGCTGGCAAAGAACCTGGGGAAGAGCGGTAGCATCATTGTCATGGATGAGCCGACCACAGGCCTTCACAGGTCCGATGTAGATAATTTGTTGAATCTGTTTGATGGGATTGTATCCAGCGGAAATACGCTGGTAGTGATTGAGCATAACCTGGACGTGATGAAGCAGGCGGACTGGATTATTGACATCGGCCCCGATGGAGGGAAGAACGGGGGAGAAGTGGTATTTACAGGGACACCGGAGGAGATGCTTCAAAATGCAAAGACACTGACAGCGGACTGTCTGCGTGCATCCAGTATTTCATCGGCGAATTCCTGTTCTCCCTGCTCCTGATTAGAAAATTAAGGGTTATAGGCCAAAATGTGTGTCCGGCGCTCGAGTCGTTCGTCGGTCATCGCGTTGGCCGCGAGCCCCTCGTCGAGGAACGCGAACGGCTGGCCCTCCCGGATGCGCCTGGGATCATGCGCCGCGCCTTGACGAGCCTTTGGTGCATGCCGTTCACGCTGCCGTCGGCGTATTCGCTCTTCTCGTCGAGGAACGAGGCGAAGTCCTGCTCCCACCGGCTGTAGGAAACGAGCCACGTCGTGGCGGAGTCCCGGTCCTTGACGCGTGCCAGGGCGACGGCAATCGCGCGCAGCCGTCTGCCGGCCTCCAGGCGGGTCCGCCTGCCGGTCAGTTCGAGGATGTTGGCCTGCACGTGGTGTGTACTGCTTCAATATTTGTTGGGCGGGTTCGGCAGTGTTTTTCCGCAGTGTGGGCTGATGGTTTTCCCGGTGTCGTCATCGTTTCCCGGTGATGTGAGAGGCATCGGTGCCGCCGCCTGTATATTCCCGAGTTGCGATTCGAATTGGATTCGGCCGCATGCCTTTCAAAGACACAAACGTGGTAATTCATGAAACGAATTCTGGTGCGCGTGAATGAGTGATCCGAGCTCATTAGATTCTGTATTCGGTGACGGCTTATTCCCAATGCAATGGATGATGTATGCCGTCGTCGTAGTGATGATGTTCAGAAAGAAAGTTTTTTCCGTGGCTTCCCCTCGGCGAGGGAAGTTATCGCTGAAGGCGACTGAGGAAAGCGATGAAAGAGAGGTCCGAGCAGTGTTGGCTGCCCGGACCTTTCCACGTAGTATGGGCCTCGTTGAGATGTTTGCGTCCACCTTTCTTCATTTAGGCTTCCGCGTTCTCGTCGGCTCCTGTGGCGAGAACATTCCTCAATGATTTCGCCACCTGTATTTTCAGCGGACGTTTTCCGGTCTGTACGACCAGCCCCGCGGCCAAGAGCTCTTCCACGTATTTCCTTGCGCTCTGTTTGGACAGTCCGATGTGATGGGCCACTTCGTCCAACGACATGGATTTGGACGAGTCGAACAGCTCTTCCTGAATCACGCCATAGAGCACCGAGACGGCATTGCGCGATAGGCCATGCTTCTTTTCAAGCTGTGTACAGAGTATCCGACCTTTGTCGAGCTGATCGACCTTGATACTGAGTTCGTCAATCAGTTCATCCTGGGCTTGTTGGATGAATCCGAGGATGGTGTTCACGAAGAGCGTGAGTTCGCCGCAGTTCAGCTTGTCCTCCGCTTCCATGAATGCTTTGTAGTAGGCGTTCTTGTTCTCCGCGATGGTGCGGGACAGGGATAGCACGGTGGGCATAGTCAGGTCGTGGTTCAGGTACAGGGCCAGGAGATACCGGCCGGTCCTGCCGTTGCCGTCGTAAAACGGGTGAACATACTCGAACAGGAAGTGCGACATGATGGCCGACTGCAGCCGGGGAATCTCGTCGGAGGTCGCGAGATGGATCATATCGGTGAGGAGTGCGCCGATGTTGCCTTCACCTTTGACTCCGTTATGGATCGCGAGGCCGTGCGGCCCCTGTATTTCCACATCGCCTTTCCGGAACAGGTCGCCGTCCGGCTGATCGCTCTCATCGATTTCGTCGAGCACGACCTTGTCATAGATGTCGCGGATGGCGGCGATGCCTGCCGGCAACGCGGAGTCCTTGTCCGTGAGGTTCAGGTACAGCTTGGCAAATTCGCTGAACCGCGCCTTGGAGTCGTCGCCGTCCCTCCTTGCCTTGTCGGCCGCGTCCACGGCGTCCTGGGTTTCCTTGCGGGTGCTGCGCACGCCTTCCATCTCGTTGGTGGCGAACAGTTCCTCACTGATGGAATGCCGTATGTTGTCCCAGCGCATGACGCCGGGAATCAGGTTCCATAGCCGTGATATGCGCCTTTCGGCGAGAAGTATATTTTCCATGAGCAGGGTCGTCTCGCGTGGCGTGGCGGAGAACAGCTCGCCCAATGGCGTGATGACCCCGGTCCTGAATGTGGAATCTGCCTCAAGCCGCTGCCGTGCGAGTGCTGCATGGTTATTGAAGGAATCGACTGACCTGTCGGCATGGAACAGCCTTGCCAAACTTCTATACTTCATATCCATGAGAGAGACTCACTTCCCAAAGAGCATCCTTAATTATAAAAAGTATAAGATAGAGAAGGAAATGAGTCAATAAACAACTATAAAATCATGGATAATACAAAAATATAGTTGTGCGCATGACTGCATGTGAGTGACATATGGTAGTGCCCGAAATGCGTGTCAGTAGTGAAATACTTTATGACCTGTTGTTCTTTCTGAATATGTGATGGTATGCAATGGGTTTTGCCGCGGTGCATT
>ENA-OWZV01000157-OWZV01000157.1-human-gut-metagenome-genome-assembly--contig:-NODE-157-length-21101-cov-10.298204_pt1 | contig 21101 bp, 22 predicted proteins | sample MGYA00249264_ERZ652123 | MGnify/ENA primary metagenome ERZ652123 (study PRJEB26925, sample SAMN05827256) | human gut metagenome | biome: ENVO:2100002; feature: ENVO:00000062; material: ENVO:00002003... | reverse complement strand
ACTGATCATAATTAGTCACTTGATTTCGCCGCCTTCAGCTGTGCTACTTCAAGAGTTAAATTTGCGAGTAGCATCTGTTCTCCGGTCGGTGTCACTTGATTAGCCGCTTTTTCTAGCGCTGCTTGCTTATCGGTATCTATTACAACTGTACCGTCATCAGCCAGCTTTGAGGCGCCAATGACAATTTTTTTAAGTTCTTCAGGTGCAATCAGAATGGCTTTCTCATCATCGAATGGCGTTTGCCACTGACTGCCGTCCCAAAACTCCTGCTGGTAGCCAGTGATATAGCCATCTTCATCAGTGTTAAAAATTGCTTTTACTTTGTCAGCTTCCATAACAGCCTCCTAAACTGCGTATACCTCAGTCATAACCGCTTGTGCACGCGATCCGCCCTTGTTTTCATCAGAACCAACAATGTGTGTGTCGTCATACCAAAGTGTCTTATAAATGGTCCCAACATTAAGCATGGTAAAGGTGACTCTCAAGTAGTTAGCGCCGGTTGTGTTGTAAGCCAACGCTGCCTTTGGTAACAGCGTGAACGCATAGTTGTTATACGTTGGCGATCCGTTTTGATAATAGCTCCATGCAATTAACCATCCAGATAAAGTCTTTGAAAGTGGCGTTGATATTGTTGCAGTATCAGCCTGAGATGGATAGAAAGCGCCATGCCAAACAAGCAAGTTATTATTTGTTAATTGCAAGACTCTTAAAGCGTCTAAACTGCTGGTGATCCACTCAACTGGGCTACTAGATGTCGCTTGGTAATTGCTGCCCAGCGTTAATGTACCCAAAGTGGCTTGAACGCTTCCCATCAATGTCCCGTTGTTGTAAATATTGCTTAACAAACCGAACTGATTGAGCTCTGTGTGGGTTATTTGACTGTTATTATCATCAGAATAAGTATCCGTGACAATCGATCCGCTCGCCATGGTTGTCGTTCCGTGAACGGTGTAGTTAGCTACTCCATCAGGCTTGACGCCTGTAAACGAAGAGATGAACTTAGAGCCAGTGAATGTGACACCATTAAATGTCATCCCATTAAACGTTTCGGCCGAAATGACACTTGCATCAACCTTGTTAACCTGCCATGTTGAACCATCATAGGTATAATATCCGGTCACAATACCGTTGCTGTTAGTCAGCCAATGCATGTCGCCTTTTTTGGGGCCAATCGGATAATCTGTGCCAACAGTAATAACGGGCACATTATCGCTACCATCTTTGCCGTCACGACCATCAGTACCTTTGAACAATGCCCATGAGTATTTTGTTGGATCGGTACTATCCGCTTGGGTCTGGTCAACATATATGCCAAGATACATTTTCCCATTACCATCAGTAGTCGAGAAGCCTGTTTTGCCATCAACGCTGTTAGCATATGCAACGTGAGTATAGCTTCCATTGCCGTCACTTCCCCTTGGTCCCTGAATCAACGCCCACTTGCCGGCGTAATCAGCCGGATTGTCACTTGGCACGGATGACTTGTTGCTGTACCTGAATGCCATGTATTTCTTATCAGTTGGGAAAGCTGACATGTTAGTGCCCTTGTCATCATCGGCATAGCGAATCCATGGATAGTATTGAACCGTTTTAGGCAAATTTTTGATCTGCTCAGCAAGTTGCCGATATTGGGCTGCTACCTGATCATGCTCAATGAGGTAGTCTCCCAATGTTGCTGTGTGTGTGTCCATGGAATAGCTTGATTTGAGCTCGAGCAAGCGAGCCGACAGATACAAGTGTTCATCCTCGTCAGCTAAATGAATTGTGTCACCAATGTTGATATTTTGTGGCAGCACAGCAATGTCAGTCTCATAATTGACTGCTTCATGATTGTGAGCCTTAAGATCAGAGAGTGCAGATTGAAGCAAAGTCGCTTGCGAAGTCGCCGTATAAGTGACAACACGATTGATATACGCTGCATTGACACTCGGCGAACCACCTTTGGCTAAAAGCCTGCTCCATGTTTGGTTGGCTACCGGGTCAAGCAAAACACCTTCTTTCGTTAACACGTAACGACCATCGGGATCTGTCCACTGATAACCTTGAAGCGTGATTGGCTGCTGATCCGCGGTCTCGCCATTTTTGCTTTCAGGCGTACCCCCTGTCGGTGTAACGGCCGTATAAAGATCATAAATACTGCCTGATGTCACAATTTTATTGATGTCTTTATCCACATACAGCGTGATGTTCCTGTCAGCGCCGATACGCTTATGAATGTTGATTAAGCGGCGCACAACCGTTGTCCCTGACACATCGAAGCTAAAGTCTAGTTCAGCATTATCAAACTGAGTCGCAACAGATAGAATACGATTTAAAGTGGTGTCAGACTCGCCAGTCCATTCCAGTGTTCTCTTCAAATCAGGGATCTCATTAAGCCCGATTTCAAATCCCGAGTCATTAGTGAACAGCTTAATATAATCAGCAATCCCCATTGCTTGTGGAGCTTTATAGGGGCCAACGGTTTCATTAATCAAATCAATACCAGCATCTTCAGCAGTGAATGTCTCCTCACCAGCAAGCGGATCATGACTTGATTCCATAATTGTCATAAAGACTGCTTTATTGCGCTCATCCATATACAAAATGTAATTGCCACGTGCTGCCATCGTTTGAACCTTAGAAGACAGTTCAGGGGTGAACAGAATGGTTCCTGAATAGGTGCGAGCACCTGCTGAGATAAGCTGATCATCAGTATCATCGACAATGTGGATTTTCCCACCACCGCCAGCAGTTGCAGTCCCTAGCAGATGCCATGATCTATCCACAAAATAAAAATCTTTCATAGCCATGCCTCCTGCCAAGATACTTCAGCCTTACACTGCTTTGCCCAGCTTGATGTGAGCAATTCAATGGTGTTATTTCCGGGCTGAATTTTGAAGCCGCCCCAATCATTGCCGATTGTTTGCAGTGTCCGATCTTCTGCACCATTGACAAGAACACGTCGATTAGCAACATCAATTTTCACAACGTCCCCGTCTTTGAAGCGGTTAGGAATATCATCCCAGTAATCAACGTTGATCCACTCAAAGTAGCTATCTTGCCAGTTAATTGACCAACCACGTTGATCAGAGAATCCGGGGAACCAAGCTGTCCAACCGTCAATCGGCATGGCAGGGAAGCCCCCTATGTCAACTGGCTCAATACCACCATCACCTAAATCAAGACGATCTAAGCGAAAGGTTAGCTTGTTACCCATTTTGGTTATCACGGCATTGTAGTTGCCTCCACGATAGTAATTTCGTGGCAATAGATCGAAGAAAACCATTTTGGCATCCTTGCCATCAAAAAGGGTTCCCGAAAAGACAAGCTGGTCATTTGCTGGGCTGTCATCAAACAATGCGAGTGAGGCAACTATCTTGCCTTTGTACGTCAAGTTGAACTCAAACCGACCGACTTCAGGACCGCTCGTATCAACATTGACACGATTGACAAACTGAAAATTAGCCGTGTTAGAGCCATTTGAATTTGGTGGAATGGTGCCGCTCATTGAAGGCCCATTCCAGTAATTGGAAGCGGTTCGTTCAGTGGACGGGTAGGCAATACCATCAGCATATCCAAACGGTCCCGACTGTACGTTGGCATCATTGCCATGCTCATAGTAAGGAAAAGCCGTAACCCCATTATTGAGCGTGACCCCTGTCGGTGTCTGATTGAAATCGAGATGATAAACGCGTTCAGACTTTTGCTTCACAAAACCATCAGTCTCATCGGGAGAGCCAAACTGTAGCACACTGCCCTGATCATTAATAGCAGTTAACACGCCGTCATCACCGTTGATAGTAGCCGTGATAACTGGTTCAGATGGATAAGTCCCAGCATTAGGCACTGTGATGGTGTCGGAATAGAATTCAGGATCTGCTGGGTTAGGTGACCACGGAGAAGCAGTATCGTTTTTCTCTAATTTGATATTGTCAATACATATCCAACCACCTCCAGCATATGTTTTAACGAAGCCAAAACGATAATTTGTGACTGTAATATCGCTGTCTGCGGTCATCGTGGCAGAAAACTGATGCCATGTGTCTTGGCCACCATCAGTGTCTCTATTGCCGTGACCCATCGACAGGCCCCAAATTGGGGATAAATCGTTCGTTGTCAAATAGTCTGACGCTTGTCCAGCTGCTGAACCTGCGGCCGCATATTTGTAACTATAGGTCCATGTTTCCCCAGCTTTGATAGTAACTGGCGTTGGTAGCGGAAAAACGATGTATTGATCGGGGCTGATAGATGAATCACTACTTTGGTTTTCAATCCGAAGCATATAAGTTCCAAGCGGCGTGGGAAATGAAGGAATTCCTGATTCAACTTCAGCGATTCTGTCATCGTCACCGCTTGTCCCCCAAACAATCCCTGATGGTGTTTTACCTGATTCAAAGCCAGAATCTGTCAGCATGTTCACCGGCACGTCCTTGTATGGCATGTTGTCAGCCGTCTGCGTGGCTACCGAGTGCGCAATGCCATCGGGAACAGTGAATACTAGTTCTACCGTGGCAATATAGTCAAAAGTACCGTCAAAGTCCTGACTTCCATCAAAAATAGCGTTGAAATATCTTCCCGGATAGTTTGACAATGTTAGCTGCTGCATAGTATCTGATTTCAAATGGCTGATCAATTCATCTTTAGTTTCAGCCACGGTAAGGTTCGTTTCCTGAGTCAAGATGGTTCCTTGGATAGTGATTTTCGTTTTAGCATTACGAGAATAAATCAGGCTTTCACCATCTGATCGGCCTATTTGAGTATACTGATTGTCTTTGTATAGAAAGGGCATCGTCACATTAGAAACAATAAAGTACGGTGACAAATCAAAATCTCCATATTTAACTGCAATTTCTTTCTTCAATTCGTATACCCCCTTATTCTGTTATAACGGCGAGCTTGAATGCTTTGAATCTTAGACAAGTACGGATATTGAACTTCGGCAACCTTACGTCCGTCCAATTCGACCGTTGTATCGCGTTGCATCAGCGCCGACATCATAGACTGAATCGACATAAGCAACTTTTCAAGATTTTTTGTATCAAAAGAATTGCTGACACTAACTGGCTGTTGGCCAACCAATGATTGAGTCACTTGGTTTGCTAGGCTAAGTGCTGTTGCGTTTGCTGGAATGTCTTTACCATTGGCGTATTGAGGCAACTTTGGAAACATTCTAGCCGTCATCCCTGCAGGGACAATTTGAGCATGTTTCTCAATTGGTTTAATCACATTACGACCAAATGGAATCTCAATTCCACCATTAGGGTTGATAATAGCTTCACGGAACGTTGGACCTTTTTGATCGTTAACCATTGCGAGGCCGCCAGCAAAATTAGAATCACCTTTAGCTCGTGTTTCTACATTTGCTGAACCGCCACCAGCTCGTCCCTGCGTGATATGTTCTTCAACATAAATAGTTTTCAAAACAGATGTTTTGGTTTGTTCAACAAATGAATCAACAGCTCGCTTAGCTTGTGCAGCGGGTTGAGTAGATTCGTCAATGGCTTTCAAAATTGCTTGCCGTACTTTAGATGACACATCGTTCCATATGCCCAAATCTTTTAGGGTCTCTTGCAACGCTGCTCCTGTCTTGGCTTGCGCAATTAATTGCTGCTGTTTAGGCGTCAAGCTATCCCATTTGCCTACGTTTGCAAGGGCTTCAATTGTCGCACTATTTGTTTTGTTAATTGCCCATATCTGAGCTTCCTTCCAGTCAGATACATTCCACTGATTGTTAGCAATCATGGCGCTTGCTACTTGCTCTTTAGCATTTGAAGACAAATGTAGATCATTCTGAATCCACTGCAAGTCGTCCCACTGCTTGTTAGCAGCTAGGGCTTTTGCAACCATGTCTTGAGCGTTTGTTGTCATTTTGCCTTCTCGTAGCAAAAGCTGAATAGCATTCCAAGTCTTGCCACTTTTAACGGCCTTTTGAACCTCTTCAACGGCATTGGTCTTGACTTTGCCATTCTTGTCAGTCAGCTTAAGGTTGTTCCAGCTTTCAGCAGCCTTTTTGACAGAGCCAGATAAGCCATCTAATGAGACGCTGACGGCTTTTTTAGTTTGATCTGCTGCGGCCTTAGTTCTACTGTTGTACGTATCCCACGCTTCAGCGGCTTGCGTAGCAGTAAATCCATACTGTTGTGTCAGCTCAGAAATGATTTCAGAATGTGACTTACCTTGTGCTTTAGCAACTCTGATATAGTCTCCGCCGAGCTTATCCATCGTTGCAATGTGTTCCCGTTCAAGGGCTTCAATAGCCACGTTTTTTTCAGTTTCAGAAAGCTGTGCATTTCCATTGATTGCTTTAAGCCTTTGTTCATAGCTCGACATCTCTTGGTACGAAGCATCACCAATAGACTTTGCCATTGATGACAATTGCTTTACGAACATCTTGCTGGTTTCGCCTAGCTCAGCAGCAAGCACTTGACGTTGCTGTTTTGCCGTTAATCCAAGTGTCTTAATCTGAGCTTCGGCCATTTCATCTTGAATATTGCCAATCTTAACGCGTTGTTCTGCATTAAGAGCAACGTTGTTGTCGGCGGAATTTTTTAAGATGTCATGTGCTTCTTTAGCATATGACTTCATCTTCGCAATCTCTTTGTTACGAGCGGTTTCTTCTTTGCCGGCCTCTTCTTCAAGAGCGGCAGCAGCTTCACCACCAATAGCCTTGGCAACATCGTCAGCAGCCTTTTTCTGAGCCTTGCTTGCCTTTTGAGCAGATGTAATCATACCGCTGAATGCTGAATTAATAGTCTTTGCGTTGCTAGATACAGAACCGGATGCACCAGACATGGCAACGTCAACTTTGCTTTGGTATTGCGACATTTCAGTTGCCGCAGTATCGGCCGTTTTGCCAATATCAGAGCCCCATCGTGAAGCGCGGTTCGACGACTCAACCATCTGTTTGCCGAAGCCTTCCCAAGCAATGACACCAACTGTTGCTGCACCAGCTACAGCTATCATTCCAAGCCCTAACGGAGTCAATGCGCTCCCTAAAACGCCTGTTTCACCAGCGGCAACAGTCATTCTTCCGGCTAAATTTCCAATTAAGCCACCTGTATTGGTTGCGGCACCGCCAGCTTTCGTCAAGGTTCCTACAACATTACCAGTTGCATCTGTTAACTGACCCATAACCGTCTTGGCTGCTTGCGACTTCGCACCCAATCCGGCTATTTTTGCAATAAGGCCAACTGATGAGGTACCTAATTTCCCAAGCCCTGTAGTTAATCTTCCACCAATGCTAAGCACTGGCCCCATGGCAGCGGCCAACAGCCCCCACTTAACAATATTTTGCTGAACTTGTGGATTTAGTTTACCAAACCAATTAACAGCATCAGTCAAATCCTTGATAATGGGCTGCACACTAGGTAGAACTTTTTGTGCAAGTGTCATCCCCAAGTTTTCAACATTTTGTTGCAGAACTTTTAACTGATTTTGAGCAGACTTAAGGTTCTTTTCCGATAAGCTGCCTACATAGTTCTTTTTCTCAGCCTTATCAACCTGGCTATTCAATTCAGCTAACTGTTTGCTGTTTTGTGCGAGAATAATACCGGCTTGCTGACCAGTGGTACCAAAAAGACTGTTAAATACAGCTGCTTTTTTAGTCGCGCTCATGTCCTTGGTGTGCTGATTGAGTACGTCCATAATGGTGCTTAAACTCTTTAGGCTGCCATTAGAAGCAACAATTTCGTCTTTCTTAATGCCTAGAGCTCCAAGAACATCTTTTTTAGTTCCAATGTTCTTGATAGCGGTGTTCAAACTGATAATAACTTTACGCAGCCCAGTACCAGCCTTATCTGCTTCTACACCGTTGTTAGACAGAATACCTAAAGCAGATGCAGTTTCTGACAAGGTAAAATGCGCTTGGTGAGCAGTTGCACCAACGTATGACATACCAACACCCAAGTCCTGGAAGTTAGTAGCTGTCAGATCGGCCGCATATGCAAGCTCATTGACGGCTGTCTTGGTGTTTCTAGTCATAGTTGCAGTATTATTGGACTTCATACCAAATGATTCAAGTGTGGATGATGCCACAGAAACAACATCGTTGAAATCATCACCTGATGCCAAAGCACCTTGAAGTTCTGTTTTCATGGCAGCGATAGCTTGTTTAGACGTATAGCCACGTCGTACAAGTTCTTCATATCCTGCTGAAATCTTCTCAACAGATACACCGTAATGATCGGAATACTGAATGGCGTCTGATTGCATCTTGTTAACGCCAGAAATGGCTTCTTTTGCTGACTCACCACCAGTAGTAAGCAAGTTCTTAATTACTAGAAGCTGATTTTGAAATTTGATTGCTTTGGCAGTAGCAGCGACAAAAGCCGTAGCTACAGGCATCGTGATGCCAGTAGTCATGCTATCGCCAAGCGACTTCATGCGATTGCCAATAGCTATCTGAGCCGTACCAAGCTTGTTAATTGCACCGGTGACGCCGGTTGTTTTAACACTCATTTCCGCTTCTGCTTGCGCGGTACTGATGTACTGTTTAGCCAGTGATGCGAGTTTTGACTGTTCAGCTTCAAAATTAGCCGCTAGTCTAGCTGAGCTTTTTGTCATTTCACCGCTTGAGGTCAGTGACCCATCATATGCCTTCTTAGACTCAGCCACGACCTTTGACTGCGCAGCAATCATCTTGGTCAAGCTCTGCTCTTTGGCACTTAAGCCGTCTACTTTACTCCCAAAACCGTCATAAAAAGAGGCCTGAGCTTTCATCTCAGACCCGAAATACTTCAATTGTGACTTGGCGTTCTTCAGACCGGTACCAAACTTGGTATCATCAAGCCCAAGCTCAATCATCATTTGACCTAATGGTTCTGCCAATTTGTTTCCTCCTTCCTACATTGATTTGATAAAGTCAGCAAGTGAGACTGCCTTTTCTTTCTCGGGTTCGCTTTGTAGCAGCACCTCTTGTAGCGTCTCCCAATCAGTTTTCATAATGTCATTGATCGTGAACCCCGGAACGTTTGTAACGACCGAACGAATCATTTTGTAGATTTGATTTAATGCTTCTTTTCTGCTGATTCGCTCGCTTCCGCTTTTTTTGGGTCAATCCCGAAAAGCTGCTGATTGAAGGTGTTAAATACTTTGTTGAAGTCCCAAGCGGCAACACCGTCTAAAATTCGTTTCTTAGTTACGCTTTTGTCTTCAAAACAAGAAGCCATAAATTCTGCGTTTTTTTCCATCCAATCTGATTCATCTAGATCAGGAAAGTTCTCGGGAGTTAGTTTTAAGCCTTCAATCAATTTTAAAGCGGGCACGAATGTTTCTTGAAAGTGCTCAACTTTGCCATCTTTATTACGTAAATCAAGTTTCAGCATGATAAGTCTCCTTATGTTAGATGCCGCCCTGAATTCAATCAGCATTGTTTATTTCTGAGGCGACAATTGTATTTTTAAGCAGCAGTTACGGTTACCGCAGTGCTTGCTGTTTTGCTTCCATCGTGTGTCGTCACAGTGACGGTAGCAGAGCCAGCCGAAATACCAGTTACAACGCCATTAGCATTGACCGTAGCGACCGCTGTGCTGCTTGATGCATAACTAACAGATTTGTCAGTTGCATCCGTTGGGCTAACGGTAGCCGTCAACGCGGTGGTTGCTCCAACTTTTACACTAGTTGTTGCCGGTGTCAGAGATACCCCAGACACCGTTACGGTTTTGGGGTTGCCTTTAATACCTGCGCTTTCACTGTGCTAATGGTTGCTGCATCAGACCCGACATATTTAGCAACATACTCGCCTTTTTGATCACCGCTATCAGGTGAGCCGGCCGCAGTAAACGTATAGCTATCGCCTTCTGGGGCCTTCTTGTCGGCTGGGTCTTGTGTATTCAAGGTCTCTTTGTCCTTGGCAAACTTACCACGGAAGAAGCCTAAATAAGCACTGTCTCCAGCCAAGCTTTCTGCTTCCAAAAGAACACCGCAGTATGGTGGATTAGTGTCATTACCAACGTAGGTAATACCTGCTTCAGTGGTTTTCTGGCCAAGAATTTTCGCTTCAGAATCAAATGGCAAATCAATTAAGGTGAAATCTACGGATACTTCCCCAACGCCTTCTTGCGAAATCCAGTATTCAATATCTGATGCGGCAGTCTTCAGTGGGTTACTTGATAATCCTGAAATTTCGGCAGTGATAGTACCGCCTTTATTTGGATCGCCTTGAACGACGATTGGATCACCATCAGGATCTCCTGTTTTACCGTCAAAGGGCTGAATGGTCATACGTGGAAAATGTACTAAAGTCATGTGATGACTCCTTTCTAATAGTTAGCGTCATAAAGTTGTGTGACAGTTCGATATCGCCGTGCATCGACATACCGTTTCGTGTCACTAAAAAACTCGTCGAGCCCCTCGGATAATTGCGAGAAGCCTAACGAGTACATGTGTTTTTTGATTGCTTGTTGTATCTGCTTACACAGCATGCGATCACCGGATTGCACATCAATCTGGTAAGTTAGCTGTTGTGCTAATTCTTTATCACTGGCACCAAAAGCAGCTGTTGGAGGAGATAATGGTTTGATGAGAACAAACGTTTCCTTAGAAGCTGCCTCTGGATAGTCGTAATACTTAATCGGGTACTGAGATACTAGCGGATCACCACGTATCTCTGTATAAATCGTGTTCAGCATGTCTTTCATAGCAGTTTCCTCAATTCAGCCGCTTCTAGCTCTTTCAGCTTCGGCTGCATTTCATCATATGATGATCGAATTTTCCCTATGCCTCTTGGAGCATACGTACGCCCATTTCGGGTGTACCCAAATTCGTTGAGATGAACTAAGCGCCACCGTTGTTTTGAACCATCACCAGACCACCCAATCTTGATATTGCGAACCCCACCACGAAGCCGTGGTTTGCCCGCAGTAATTTCATTTACTGTTGCGCCAGTGTCTCGATAGCTTGCTGCAGCTTGCTTAAGCTCAGCAACTGCATACCGGCCAGCGATGGTTAACGCATTGTTGACATATTTAGCAACCTTGCGATCACTAAATTTTTGACTTAGCTTGTTTTCTAAGTCTTCTAAACCTTTAACGTCCAAAGTTACTGTCATTGCTTCGCCCCCAATACCAGCGTAATGAACCTGTTGGCTTCAAAATCATGGCGAACTTCTTCAATTTGCCATTCCTTAACTTCCTGATAGCGATGGTCTTCAATAAACGCTGTCATTTTATTGTTCGGAATGAATTCACCCTTGGTATCGCGAATAATCACAGTGACGCCTAGGTCAACCTCGTGGCTATCAAGAACTACCTTGTCCTTATTGCTTGGCGAATAGGCATCGCAAAGACAAAAAAACACTTCTTTAGGTTCAATGTCTGTTGGTTCCGGTGAATCACCAACATCTTGAGCATAGAAGTGAATCGGGATTCTTAATTTTCCACTATCAACTTTGGGAGCCTGATACTGAAAACTTGGACGACTAACCATTGTCAGCATCCTCCTCGCCATATGCTTGTAGGTTCAAGCCGATAATCGTAGACAGAAAGTTGTCTTCGAAAAATTCAGCCTGATCATTGTAGACATACCTGGTGCGTTCAATGACAAGCTCTTTGAATTGGTTATTGGTGATATCAGACACTCCAGTCATGCGATTAACTGCATCGTACGAGGCCTGCAGCATGTTTTTAAGCTCAGCGTCTTCTGACGAGTGGTAAATGCTCATTCGAGATTTAAAGTCCGTCAAAAGTGATTCAATCTGATCATCATTCATCTGATGTCACCCCCGCAAGTTTCTGTAAATCGGCCTTTAATGCATTGCTTGGGTAACTGATTCCCTTTGAATCAAGATATGACTTCAGCTGTGCAACGGTTGAGTTGCTATCTACCCCCGTTACGCCGGGGGATACTAGTTTCCCGTCCCACCAGTTGTGGAAGCACTTGGCGCAGCGATATTCAGTGCATAGACAAGCGCAGCATTACTATCTGCTGGCGCACCATAGAAGAACTGCTTAGCAGTGAAAAGGATTGCGTCCTGAATGGCCAATGTTTGGTTAAAGTCAGATATGTTCAAGCCACCAGCCATGTATGCGTCATAACGGCCTTTAACAAAAGCAATAGCCTTTCCATCTGGAACATACTGAGATTCGATGATCTGAATGCCATATGGCAGCGCATATACCCACTGACCATTAACGTTTTGCATGGTCATTGCACGCTCAAAATCAAGCGAAGCACCCGGTTGTACAACCAAAATGGTGTTACCACGTGCAACTACAGGCTTGCCGTTTGCTTTCTTGGACAGAGCCTTAATGATGGTCATTAGTTCAAACTTGGCTGTGTCAGCGTCCTTGAGAGTCACGGTACCGGCATCAGCCTTAACAGGATAGGTTGTCACGCCAGCAGCAGTGGCACCTTTTGATGGATCACGATCAAGCCCAATTGGCTTGCTGTTACCATCACCATCGACAAATGCTGATTCTGATGCTGCTGCGAAGGCTTCGGTAATTTGAGTGGTAACGTAGGTACGTACCCAGGCCGGGCCAAATGAATCAAGATCATTAGGCAGCACTACGAATGCCGTCAGTTTACTCATCTCTGCATCAACAGACGTGAACGTAGCATCAAGCTGCCCTTGAATATCGCCGAAAATCTTGCCCCATACAGCGGCACCCGTAGCATCAGACTTCCAGATTTTCAGCCGTACACCGTTATTCTGCAAACCAATTGCTTGCAGCAGCGGGTGATTGGTGATCAAATCTTCGAAAATCTTGTCCACTGTTGTCTGTGGAATAAGCTGATCGTTCTTGAACCCATTATCAGCCGAGATATCATTGAAGAATTTAACTTCGTCTTGGGTCATCTTCACATCACCGGTGTTTGCCGCGATGATGCTATCGATTTCCTCTTGTGTCTTATTCTTAAGCTTCTCTTGGAAGTCATTAAGATCAGTGGACAGTGCGTCCATCATTTCACCGAACGCCTTGCCCTGGGCTTCGGCATCGCCACCGCCTTTGACGATGTCTGCAAATGCCTTTTGCTTTTCCGCAAAGGTGTTGAGATTCTTAAAGCTCATAGTCATATTTTTATGACTCCTTTCGTATTAAAAAAGGAACCCCGCAAAATTGCTTTGCTTAGGTTCCTTATGAGGGTTTAATTTGTTTGCAAGCTTTTCTGCTAGTTCATCAGTATCGATATTCAGAACTGGATTACTTGGCTTGTCTTTGATTTCTCGATACTCTTTAAGGGCATCAACGATCTCCTTTGTCAGCATCGTTTTGGGACCCGCTACCAAGGTAGGCTGTTCCTCAAACATAATTTCATCAACAAATCCAATATCTTTGGCCTGTTGTGCTGACATATACGTCTCGTCTGTCATGAGCTTGAGCATCTCATCTGCTGTTTTACCAGTTTTTGATGCATACAAGTTAGCAAATTGTTTATCTTGCATTGAAAGAACATCGCTGTACTTGTCAAGGTCACCGGAGTTCCCAGAAATTCCAGAAACTGACACACGGTGAATCATGAATGTAGCCGTTGGTGCCATCATAATCTTGTCAGCTGACAGTGCTACTACTGTAGCTGCAGATGCTGCCTGGCCGATAATCTTAGCCGTTACAGTTCCGGGATAGTCTTTCAAAAGCGTCGCAATTGAGCTTCCTGCGGTAACCAATCCGCCTGGGCTATCAATTTCGACTACAACGTCTGAATTATCAGTCGGAAGCATTTCGCGGACAGCGTTTGGAGCTACTAAATCTAGCCCCCACGACTTCATGACACTCGCAGTCTCATCATCAACAAGCTGAGTATTAATTGGAATTACTGTCGTCATCATTATCACCTCCCTTCGTTGCTTCCTCATAGTTCTTTGTGATGTAATATTTTTGGCCACTTCCGTCTGGAATTGGATCATCGCCAAACCAGCTTCGCACAGTGTCACGATTGTATACGCCGCTTGATACTAGCTTGTCTATTGCATCGCTAAGATTAAGAGCATTAGGCTTATTCAGTCCCCAAACGGTGACCTTATCTTGATCATATGAAGACTGGCTTACAGCCTTGGCATTTAACTCATCCTCAATTTTTTGATTAAGCGGAGCAATGCAAAAATTCAATAATTCTTGTTGATTCTGATCAACTTCCGCCTGTGCACCGTGGATCAATGCTGGTGGAATTCCTAGAATCTCCGCAACGCTGTCAACTGCCTCTTTACGTGCAGCGGTAATGTCAGAAAATGCCTGATCTGCGCCACTATACTGGCTGGAAACTTCGTCGTACTTAATACCCTTTTGTAAAGGCACAATTGCAATGTCGTTGTCTCTGAATGCGCTAAAGAGCTTATCAATGAATTTCTGAGCTGGATTCTCTTTCTTATTGCCATTCGCATCATCTTTAGGCGTTTGGCTGTCAAAACTTGTAAGGCCTGAGAAATCCACTGTTGCTCTTAGCTGCTTGTTACGCATGGCAAAACTAATCATGCGGCTGAATAAATTAGCATAGTCGGACAACAACTGATTTGTGTATGTGGTTAGGTTGTCGTTGTTGTATTTGATAAACCAAACGTCATCCATTCCAAACACACGCTGAAACTGATAGTCATTGACCACCACTCCAGAAAATGTGTCAGGATATACCGCCTTGACATTATGAACGTAGCTGTCAGCGATCAGTAGATCATCTGTATCGTCCTGAACAACCAGCACTTCATTATCTGTGATGAGTTTAAAGATCAGTTCCTGCCAAAAGCTCGTTGCTGTTTGATTATAGTTTGGCCGGACATTTAGCTTGTAATAAAGCGTATCATTTTTAGTTTTGAATTCTGACTGAGAAACCGTTCTGGCTAAAAAAGAAGCACACGTATTTAACGCATACTGTTTCAGGTAAACTTGCGTCTGCTGTCCGCCAATTAAATCAAGATCATAGGCAAAGCTGGCATCTTTTCGTTGTGTAAACAGATCAAATAAGTTGAAGTTCACGCTTTCACCTCCTTTCAGAAGTCAAGGTCATTTAAAAACGCCAGCGATTCGCTGACGTCCACATCGGATAACTCATTTACTCGGTACAACGTATATTCAAAGGCCTTAAAACCATCTGTCTTACGACGAGTTTCCTCTTTCTTCTCATAGGACTTGTTTCCGTTCGCCTTGTTTACCTTTACCAGCACGTTCTGTGTGTTCCAGCGAAGCAAAGGGTTATCTCCCCAGATGAAACGTCCTCTTGGAAAACCATCGTCAATTATTGATGCCAATAAACCATCAATAGAAGTAGGATTGTGAATGATATCAACCTCAAAATTGGCATCTTCGAACATTTTTCGCATAATCTGAGCACGGTAGTTATCCATAACTACCTTTTTTATATCAAATCGATGTGCCATTGCTTGTATCCATTCCAGTGCATGTCTAGGGTCCATAAGTGGCTCGTCAACAACTTCAATTAGGCCCATTCTTTCCCAGTCATGAAGTGGAATATTCAGGCGCTGGTTTGGTGTCGCAATTCTGTCCTTTCGACTGTATGCGTAATATTGATCGCAGAAGCCCTTCCGTGCCCACTGCTTTTCAATGGTTACTAATTTATCTCGGTACCTAATCGTTACTGCAGCGGCAATGAAATCTCGTACACTGGCAAAATCCACCGCCCCTATTGCCTCCCTGCCGTCCAAATCATGCGGAATCGGTTGATTGGTTGCTGCAATCTCTTCCCAAGGCGCAACACTACTGTTCATTGACGTGCTGGGATAGTCCATTCTCTTTGTTAGAAACTCCTCACGTCCGCTTGGTGCTTCCACTAATGCGTCGTAGTCTTTCTTGATTTGCCGATAAAGGGTCTTACCATACGATGACAACGGTTTCACAATCATTGGAACGGCTTTTTCCCACTTTTCGGGATCATCAATTTCAGATACATCGTCGATTTTGCAAATCCAAGGAAATATGAAATCTGGTGCAGCCTTTCCGTTTAAGACATTTGCTGCTTGCTTTTTCTTAGTATCAATGAAACCATCTCGCACATAGCCATCAGTCCCAATATAAAAGACACGAGGATTTTGCTTTTTGCCAAGTCCTGATAGGTGGACTTTGACATTGCTTTCATCCTGATATTCATGAATTTCATCGAAAATAACGAAACCATCTCGTAAACCGTCTTTCGTGTTACCGTTAGAAGTTCGATATCTCAAAGTAGAATTGGTCTTTTTAGCTTTTATGAGACCGTTTGTCCAGTAGAAGGCAGGTCTAAGCTTTGGCCTATTTGATTCCATTACGTCGTGAATTTCTTCAACCGATATTTTTGCCTGATCTTCGCTGTTAGCAACGATTGAACCGTTATATGAAGGTATACCGTTAAATTCTGATATCAAAAACGTCCCTAACGCCGAAATCAATCCGTTCTTACCAGAGCCACGACCCATCATCCACAAAAAGTCTTCATAATAATTGGTACCGTCTTCGTGGTACAAAAAAACGAACGCAATCAAGAACTTCTGGAACGGCTGAAGTTTGAAAAACCATTTCTCACTGAACTTAATGCATTTCTCAATCTGTTCGTTGTCAAAATGCAGTGTGTCGTCAGATAGCACAGACTTTTTTAGATAATCAACAAGCTGAATACGTTCCTTATTAAACAGCAAGTGCCCTTCTTCATAATCCTTGATGTAATCATCAACATACTTGTTATGAATCAAAGCAGATCATCAGGATCATATCCCGTACCCTTTCCATCAATTCCAGCAGGCGGAGCGGACAATCCCATGTCCTTGCCAAGCGAAATTAGGCTTGCATTGATCTTGTTCATATCAGCCAAAGCAGGATTAGATTTAGTGAAATGCTGACTGCCATTCTCAATTTCAATAATTGGCTGCTTGATAGCTTCTTTTTGAAGCTTGTAGAACATGTCAACCATTGAAACATATCGGTCCACCTTCTCAGTTTCAATTGGATTAGTCTTGTCTATCTGAGACAAGAGCCTGTTTTTAAGCTTATCTAGCTTGTCCATGGATTATCACCTCCCATTTTTGGTATATGACACCCCCCTCGCGCGAAAAAAAGAAACATTTTTGCGGAAATCGAGCCCGTCCACCGGTCCCCGAATTTCAAAATGGCATTGAATTTTTTGACCCGGGGGCCTGCCTTTTTACCATCTCTCATCGCTGGCATACGTATTTTTGGGTCTCCCCAAACGTTTGTAATTGAATCGTCCGTGTCGCTTGTTGTGACAGTCGCGGCAGAGTGTGCGTAGGTTGTCCGGATCAAGCGCTAGGTCTGGGCGATCCTCTAGTGTCTTGATGTGGTCAATCTCCAGTGTCATGTCATTGCCAGTAGTCACGCGCCCTTTCGCTTTGCACCATTGACATTCATAGTGATCACGTTCAAGCACCTGTTCACGCAATGCTTTCCATTCAGCTGAACGATAGAAGTGTGCACGGCCAGCGTGGCTGTTAACATCTCCCGTATACGATGTGTTAGTCATGTCCACTCCTCTCATGCTATCCGATGACGGTTGCCAATCCGATAAGCAATGTCACCACAGCAATCATAACTATTAGCGGCATGAATACTAGTAGCCAACTCCATGCGATCAGGCCGAATAGCTTGGCCAACACGAATACCACTGTCAGCTCTAATAAGAAATTGCACATGCTAAATTGCCTCTCGATATTAAGCGTGCTTTTGATGATATTCATTCAGTGCTTTGTCTAGCTCTTCAATGAATGATTCGCTGAATCCTGCATGATCTGGCAGCTCAACACCTTCGACATCAGGCAGTTTACCATCACATAGACCATACGCAGTTAAGGTTGGTGAAGTTTCTTCTGTGTGATCAGCTGGCATGAATTGTTCGTTGAACTTTTCTTGACTCATTGCATGCACCACATATCCACATGATTCACCGTAGTCAGCCACAAGCATATCGCCTTGCTTCACAAAACGCTGATTTTCTCTTTCTCCGAACGTAGTAACGACATGATCGCCATAGTGAACATTAACTCTAATTGGAATGCCATTCTCTTTGAACTTATTGCTAACGAACTTTCCAACGTCTTCGCAATCTTCCGGCACCTTGATTGCAATGTATTCCTTTGGCCGTTTCACTACTTTTGGCATGTCTATCCCTCCTAAGATAATGTAATTATTGCCACACGGTCTTGCCCACCGCCATAAATGCTTCCAACATCCCAACCGGCATCCTCCAATGATTCAATAGCTTCGTTGACGACTGCTACATTGTAATTGGTAACACCCACGTCAATTGGGTTCGCAGTACCGATGTTCTTTTCAATTGCAGCATTTATTTCCCCGATCAATTTGTCTTTGTATTTCTTAGTTGCGGTGGCACGAGTTGGCAGGGATCCTCCCGTTTTTGGTATCGGTGCTGGTGGTCGCATCGGAGGCGTAGGTATCCGTTTGCTTTTGCCTGTAACATTATCGAATAGCATGTCTATCCCTCCGTGTATTGTTTGATCTTATCAACCCGCAAGTCGCACCAGCGGTCATGTACGCCATTAGCTTTGTAGATTGTTACGACTGGCATTGAACGATAGCCTAGCCTGCGGAATCGCTCGTAGTCGTCCGCGTCTGCTGTGATGGTCTGTACTGGCATGACACGTGACAGCTTGAATACTGTTCTCCGGCACTTTTGACATTGCGGCTTCGTGTAGATAATTGCTTGCATGTGGTTCTCTTCTCTCGATAGTTTCTCAATGATTGATCGCTCCGTACTGCATACGTAACCGTATCCGACTCGTTTCATCGCATTAGTTGAGTTCATAAGTACACCTCAATCGCGTGTCGTCATAAACGAACGCATACAGCAGATGTTTGCCCGTGGTGAAGCCATTCTTAATCTCATAGGGATCATTTGGCTTTGCTGTTCCAAGCTGGCGCCACATAATGCCACGATCATCTTTAAACCGCTCGCTATGATAGTGGCCTGAGTGAAGTTCGTATGTTTTTGCCATATTGAATATTTTTTTGTACTCAAATGGAAAAAGTCCTGTCAGCTTGTCCTTGGCTACATCTCCGTGTGCGAGCATAATGCCAACATGCCCTAGCAAGTATGCACAGCGCCAGTCGGTTGCCTGATTACTGTCATTGAGATCAACGTGTACTTGCGGATAGCGATCTATCAGCGCATAAAGAAAAGCGTATTCGAGATCACCTGAATGGTTACCGAACACGCTCTTGATTGAGACGCGATTGCTATATTCAATTGCCAGCGGAACAATTTGATCAAACAGCTTCACTGCATCATGGAATGCCTGACGCATGTTTGCGTGATCTAATTGTGTTCCTCTAACCGTTTGTGTTGCATGAATCTGATCACTATGGAATAGATCTCCCAATTGCTCGATCACAATCTCGTTGTAGCCGTCCATGATGATCTCTCTGAGTTGACTCACCATGTCTCTTAGATCGGCGAATGTTGTCCAGCCAAAATGCAGGTCAGGCAATGGGATGACTAAGTTGCGATCGCCCGATTTCTTCATGCCGTAATTGACCGGAATGATTTTGTCGTTGAACGCTTCAGCCATTTCACTTATCGATAAGCCTTGTTTCGGCTTTACGCGAATATGAATGCTGTACTGTGGAACTGTGCCGTCTTCGGTACTATGCTGCTCATACACTTTGTAGTCGCCTAAGACCATCTCGAACTTATCAGGATCGTATCCACACAACTCCATCAAAGTTCGTGGGTCTTTATTTGGCTCATGCTTGAGTCTCATTAAGGCCGTGACTGTTTGGCTACCATCAGCATTAAGAGCGACTTTTCTGTCAGCGGATGGCGTCTCCCTATGTGTGCCGTCTGAATCGTATTCATTCTTTAGTGGCTTATGAAACTCGATGCCAAGCCGTCTTGCTTTTCCTTGCAACGCGTCGTAGCTAATTCCGAGCTTGTCTGCCGTTTCGCGTCTGGTAAAGCCTTCAGAGGCGAGCTTCCTAATGTCACCGATCTGTTTATCTGTCCATTGCATCTACTCGCCTCCTGAAATATAATGACCGTGAGCAGTTTGATGATGCTGCTCAGCTTTCTTGAAAAGAACTTCCCTTGTTCTTGTAGCTCTCGGACTCGACCCCGAGAGCTATTTTGTTGCCTAAAAAGTTGGAGTGAGATAGAATCAAATTGTTCCAATAGATACTCATTTTCACTCCTCGGTAATACCCTATCTTTAGGCTCTCGGCCCCAACCGAGGGCTTTTTTAATATCTTCTATAAGGAATGTGCTATTATGTAGCGGTGAGCAGTGGCCTTTCTCCTCAAAGTCAATCGCTGTTGCTCACTCCCATAATTGCTGGCCCTCAGTTAATCGCTCAGAGGGCCTTTTTGCTGCACTTTTGAATATATACATATACAATACAGAGACTTTACATGTTTGATAAACTGCGATGCTATACTGAATTTGCAAGGGTGAGACGCCTTGCTACCCCCCTTCCTCTGTGTGCCTCCGGTTTATGCCGGAGGTTTTTTTGTTGCACAAAAATAGCACCTCACCGTTTGGCGGAGTGCTCAAATGTTGTCTGCTTGAAAATATGCATAAAAATAGGCTAGCAAGTTAGCTATCCTACTGTTTAAAAGTATTCTCCTGTTTATCTTCGTCTACTATTGAAATGATGTTTTCAAGTGTAGTTAAAGCGAGTTCAAATTTAGTCCAAATCTCGTCATCAATAACTGCTGCGTTCTCATAATGATCAGAACTAAGCAATTGCTCTTTGAAAGTATAAATATATGGAGATACAGCCAAGCTTATTGATGGGAAGGCAATATGTAATTTGTTATCAAACATTACTGATTCAGTTGCAATTTTGTCCACGTCCTCCATATTCAAGTAACGTACTGATCCATGTATCCTCAAGGAATTACGGTCTTCTACCTTTAATAAATTGAGAAGATTGCTTCCCCTCTCAAGTATTTTGTCTACATCGATTTTATGCTTTTTTATTTGTTCGTTTCTACTCTTTAGTTCTCTCCTGTATGACAAGTAACCAAGCCCAATTGCTACAATACTTGAAAGAAACGTAGCTATTCCGCTTACCCAATCAGCAATTGATCCAATTTCCATATTAATCACCTCAAACAAATAATACTCCAGCATGAACTGGAATACTACATCGAGATGATATCTGTGCTTCATGTCTGCTGCTCGCTCTCCCAGTGTCAGATGGGGTCATCGCAAGCTGTGTCCGGTCGCTAAAC